>Ga0307507_10000102_pt1 | contig 138998 bp, 96 predicted proteins | sample 7_EM_MG_FD_207223 | JGI IMG/M metagenome (GOLD analysis project Ga0307507, IMG submission 207223) | Populus trichocarpa ectomycorrhiza microbial communities from riparian zone in the Pacific Northwest, United States - 7_EM | ecosystem: Host-associated > Plants > Roots > Unclassified | place... | reverse complement strand
GAGTTATTATTACGCTAGCTCCCTCCTTAATAAAGAATAGAATGGCGGTTTATTTATAAGATATTACTTAAGCCTACACCCAATTAGAGACGCACCTTTAGCGCTTAATATTGGCATACCTTCTAAAGCAAATTCGCCACTAGTATCCTGAAGATACAATCATAGTTGTGCTTAAGCCATTATATGGGATTATAGAGGTAGGAACTTACTGGTGGGCTACCTACAGTAAGTACCATAAAGAGAAGCTTTTAATAACTACTTCTATATTTGATCCCTGCTTCCTTATTACAACTACGGGAACTCCATTTGGAATTATTGGTATGTAAACTAATGATATAATTATCTTAGGAGACGACCAATTCTTAGCTCTTAAAGAAGACGAGCTAGTAAAGGCAAATCTTATAGTAAAGCTAAAGGAAAAGCTTAGTTTAATAACACTATTACTCTTTAATAGATGCATCCTCTCCCTAAATAAGGATTCTATTGCTCTGCGCTAGAAGGGTTAAGGCAAGAAGATTAACATTATTAACGCTAATTCTCTAAAGCAAGGATATATGGAGTAACGCGCTTGTGGAGCTTATATTACTTCTATCTATTAACCTAAGGCTTTATTTGATCTCTCTATTGCCGCCCAACACCAGGAACCAACTAAGGATAATATTCTTGCCCTAAATAAACGCCTTTTCTAGCAAATGAACCATCTTAACTGGGGCCTATACTACGTGCCTATTAATCTTCCCACCGCTAAGCTCTTTGTATTTGTTGATAGATCATTTATAAATAATAAAGATTTTAGCTCCTAGCTAGGATATAAAATTATTATCGCAAACGAGTTTACTAGAGAGAATGACTTTATAATCTATGGCAACCTTATCTATTAGAGCTTAACTAAGAGCAAGCGCGTTACCTGAAGTGTTTTAGCATTAGAGATATATGGAATGGTTAGCGGAGTTAATATAGTAATTGCAATTGGAACTACCCTAAAGATAATTATAGATCAACTTGAACTTCCTATTATCCCTATAATTGTATGCACCGATTTATACTCCCTCTATAAGTGCTTAGTTAAGCTTGGTACTACAAAGGAGAAGCGCCTTATAATCGATATTATAGCACTTTATTAATCCTACGAACGGCGAGAACTCTTTAAGATTTAATGGATTAATGGTTAAGATAACCCAGTAGACGTAATAATAAAGGCAAACCTAAACAAGGCTTTAGAAACGTTTGTTAATATAAATACTCTACGTGTACGAGTTAAAGGTTAGGTTAAAAGGGAGTAGGAGTATAATATTTTATAGACCCTAACTTAAACCAGCCAATTAGGATTTTCCATCCCTGGGATGGAAAATTGCTATTAGCTTGCTTACTACTAGCGCCTTAGCGGCCTACCCGTCTTTACGTTATCTGCTAACTGCCGCATTGTCGTATATTATCGCATATTGTTTAGTATTGCCGCATATTGTTTGGTATTGTCGTATATTGTTTGGTATTGTCGCATATTATTTGGTATTGTCGCATATTGTTTAGTATTGTTGTACACTATCTGGTATTGTCGCATCCTGTCTGTTTGTCTATATATAGATAGCAACCACAAAAAGAAGAGTTGCCAGTGTTAGGAATAAGGCAAGCTGCTATTACGCCAGGCATGTTGCCGTTACGTGCTAACATGGCCCTAGCGTGGTGAGGAACCTTAAGTTCCTCACCCCTTTCCTCATTCCTATTAAAAAAGAAGAACAACCATTATACTATCTACGAACCGTAGCTACGTGATATCCCCTTATGTAACCAACATATATAGATAATGCTTACTTCTCTATACTTTGCTTAAGCTTTTTATTAACCTCTACTACTTAGTGTGGACAACTGCTACACTTTTAGAGGTTGTTAATTGATTTAAGCTTAACCCTATTATATATAGGGTATATACGGAGGACATCCTCGTGAGCGTACTCGCAGTGTTTAATGCCGCTATATTTAAACGCTTAATAAAATGCTTTTCTACTTTCCCAATTATTATTTTCTCTAAGGAGTTGTAGTTATATAACTTTAGGGTTACCGGTTTTATAAAACGAAAATTAAATCTACTGGAGGTATAAGTATAGCATATACCTAGCATGTGTATTGCATACCTTTAACATATACTGCTTAATAACCTTATATACTGTTTCTTTATCTGCATCTATAGATAGCAGAGGTGTTGCTTTATAGATAAAGTGTGCAATTCCTTTTTTTCTAGTTGCTGGATATTCTAGCATTATAATATAGTCTATTACCTCTTAGATAATAACTTGGTGCTTGCCGTTAGAGCTAACAAGTGCTCTATAGTCTTAGAGTATACTCTGGATATTCTTAGCATATATATGGCCTATGTATAGTATCATATATAGTCTTACCTCAGAGAGACCCATATAAAATGGAAACCGCTATTATATACTATTTTAACCCTTACCCTCCTCGCCCTCTCTACCCTCCTTATTTTTGATACTCTCTCTACTGATTATATTATCTTGAGAACTATCGTCTTTGTATTTAATGTTAGGTACGCTCTAGTGTACCTGCGTATCCTTAGCATATGCCTAGCATATAATTATGCATACTGACTTGTAGACCGTTCAGCCACCCTACTATACTCTCGTTCACTTCAGTATAGTTTTCACTTGTTATTGGTATAGTAAGGCATATATAAATGCGGTTGTATATATATAGGTATAGATATATGTGTATATCTGTGTCTATATCTCTAGGTGTATGCAAAGCATATACTCTCAACATTTTGGTTTGTGTGTTCGCTTAAGTCAAATATGGCTACTAATGCGTGTTCTATATGGGTAAAAGTGTAGTACCGCCGACCTTTTTCTAGGGGCTCCATTGGTAACCACGCTCAGCTTTCGCCGACCCCTATTGGTGACCATGTTTAACGTGTCCGAGACCACGATCAGCTGCGACCCGCAATTACAGCCTTATAGCGATCGCGTATCTGATCTATATACTTTTTGAAATTGTTTAACTCTAATTTCTCCCATTCCTCCTTAATATATTATCGCACTTCCACCTCTGTTTTAGGAAATCGTTTACCCACTTAATGTTACGGCGCTGGTGGAAAACGGTGGATTATAGTAGACATTATGGTAGACGCCGAGTCACGTAAGTCCACGTGACTAGAGGACCGCATAAAACTTTACACGGCGCTGCTATTCTTCTCCCTTCCTTTCTCTAGCTTTGGATCCTCGTTTATAGACTACCAATTGTATAGGCTTGCGCGTCCCTTATACCGTGCTCATGCCTTAATTAACTAAGTTACTAATATTATCCAAAGCTTAACTACTCTTTCTTCCTAAGAAGGAACTTAAATATATCTATAAAGGACATAGAATAGGACCCTAAGGACATTACTAGGACTATAAGGATAGGACAGACCCCTAAGAACTAAAAGAATATAAACAGAACGCGAAACCTAAGAATAGGATACGCACGGACTAAAACCCTTAGAAAATAAACAAATACCGGAAATTACCTAATACCCCTACTACTATGCCAAGAAATACAGCAGCTAGCAAAGCCGCTGTAGGACCCGCAAATACCTCTAATAGTAAAATAGTCGCCGTTTTAACCCCCTAGGAAGAGCTCGCAGCAGCTAATACTAAAATTAAACGGCTTTAAGAGCTACTTAAAACTAGAGACACCCCTATATCTAGCAAGGAGTTATTAGACACCTAGAGACTTGCTATAGTCCTTAAGACCCTAGCCTAATATACAGTATTAGTATTGTCGTGGTTTGTAAAGGTTGTGGACCCCCTATTACTTATAGACGGAACTAACCCTATATTTAATAATTAGAAGCTTTAACTGCAAGACAAGCTTAAAGTTAATACGGACTACTTCCCTACTACCTAAGCTAAAATGGCCTACGTCTTTGGCCGTACTGGTAGGGACGTATAGATATATTTATATCCGCGATATGCCTAGGACTTAGCAGACCCCTTTCTCTCTAAAGAAGAGATAGTTAACTACCTGTCTTCCATTTATAAGGACCCCTTTAAGATATAGAACGCCCGCCTTAATTATAAAGCTTTTAATATAAAGATAATGGAGACCTTTTTAGCCTTCTAGACCCGCTTTCTATACCTAGCCGGCTAAGCCTAAATTCCCTATAAAGACCTAATACTAGACCTTTTTGACAAGCTTACCCTAGACCTATAGCGCGCCATACTGCCAGTTTTTACTACTATATAGACGCTAAAGGTACTTATAGACTACTGCCTAGCTATTAACTAAGGCCTTTATTAAATTAAGGTACGATCTAAGCGGTATAAAGCTAGAAACTCTCTAAACTAGACTATAAGCACTTTACAAATAGCCTATAACACCCTAGCACGATCTATAACTCCTACAGCACCAGCTATATAGCCCGCCGTTAATTTAGCAGCTAGCTATACAGCTAGTCCTACTACGGGTCCGGCGTATACTTGGCCTATATTATTACGGCGCTAGTAGAAAACGGTGGATTATAGTAGACGTTATAGTAAACGCCGAGTTACGTAATGTTACGGCGCTAGTAGAAAACGGTGGATTATAGTAGACGTTATGGTAGACGCTGAGTTACGTAAGTCTACGTAACTAGAGGACCGCATAAAACTTCGCATAGCGCTGCTATTCTTCTCCCTTCCTTTCTCTAGCTTTGGATCCTTGTTTATAGACTACTAATTATACAGGCTTGCGCGTCCCTTATGCCGTGCTTATGCCTTAATTGACTAAGTCGCTAATATTATCTAAAGCTCAACTACTCTTTCTTCCTAAAAAGGAACTCAAATATATCTATAAAGGACACAGAATAGGACCCTAAGGACATTACCAGGACTATAAGGATAGGATAGACCCCTAAGAACTAAAAGAACACGAACAGAACGCGAAACCTAAGAATAGAATACATACAGACTAGAACCCCTAGAAAATAAATAAACACCGGAAATTACCTAATACCCCTACCACTATGCCAAGAAATACAGCAGCTGGTAAAGCCGCTGTAGGACCCGCAAATACCTCTAATAGTAAAACAGTCGCCGTTTTAACCCCCTAGGAAGAGCTCGCAGCAGCTAATACTAAAATTAAATGGCTTTAAGAGCTGCTTAAAACTAGAGACACCCCTATACCTAGTAAGGAGTTATTAGATACCTAGAGACTTACTATAGTCCTTAAAACCCTAGCCCAACGTACAGCATTAGTATTATCGCGGTCCGCGAAGGTTGCGGACCCCCTATTGCTTATAGATGGAACTAACCCTATATTTAATAATTAGAAGCTTTAACTGCAAGATAAGCTTAAAGTTAATATAGACCACTTCCCTACTACCTAAGCTAAAATGGCCTACGTCTTTGGCCGTACTGGCGGGGATATATAGACGTATTTATATCCGCGATACGCCTAGGACTTGGCAGACCCCTTCCTCTCTAAAAAAGAGATGGTTAATTACCTGTCTTCTATTTACAAGGACCCCTTTAAGATATAAAATGCCCGCCTTAATTATAAAGCTCTTAACATAAAGACAATAGAGACCTTTTTAGCCTTCTAGACCCGCTTTCTATATCTAGCTGGCTAAGCCTAAATTCCCTATAAAGACCTAATGCCAGACCTCTTTAACAAGCTTACCCTAGACCTACAGCGCGCCGTACTGCCAGTTTTTACTACTATATAGACGCTAAAGGTACTTATAGACTACTGCCTAGCTATTAACTAAGGCCTCTGTTAAATTAAGGCATAATCTAAGTAGTATAAAGCTAGAAACTCTCCAAACTAGACTATAAGCACTTTATAAATAGCCTATAACACCCTAGCACGATCTGCAACTCCTATAGCACCAGCTGTACAGCCCGCCGTTAATTTAGTAGCTAGCCGTATAGCTAGTCCTGCTATAGGTCTAGTGCACACTCAGCCCACGTATAACAACCCCTATAAATAGGCCCTTAGTAATTAAGGAGCTTGCTTCTTATACGGCTAGAAAAACCACTTTACAAAGAATTGCCAGATAAAGGCAAAAACGGGCGAGGTTCTGTTAATTTAGGAGGACAGTATAGAGTTAGAAAAAGAGGAACCCTAAAGGAAGACTCCTCTCTAGGGTTAAAAGGGATTAATATGTTATATATTAATCTAGGTCGGCTAGTTAGTAGAAAAAGCTACACTATCCCTTATACCTTATTCCGTAATGGATATTAAGTTTTAACCTCTACTTTAGCTAACTCTGGAGCAAATGCCTTTACCTTAATAGACACCTAGTGTGCCGTAAAGCTGGCTAACTTTTTAAATACACCCCTTAAAGAACTGCCTAAACCAATTCCTATTCACGGGTATAATAGACGAATAGGGCCACCTATTACGACTATCTTGCGGATTCACCTCCGCATTAACGGATAAAGGTAGTATAATGTCCCCTTTCTTATTACGGACCTTAGGAGCCACAATATAATCATAGGGAGAAAATGGCTAGCCTATTTAGGCTTACAGCTCGATGTATAGAATAGATGGCTTATCTAGCCTAAAACCCTACCCTTAACCCCTTCCTTTATAAAAGAAATTAGCATTACAATAGAAAACCTTATATGGCCCTAGATTAATACTATTTACTAGGCTAATGCTATGCGCAGAGACTAGGCCTTTAAGAAGGATATACGTCTTAATCCTTAACGGATCTGTATACTACGCCGCCCCTAAACTGTATATATTACGCCATCCGCACCAGAGACCTAGGAAGTTAGTAGTAACCTAGCTAAGCCCCCTACGGAGAACCTAGGCCTTACGCAGCCCTAAAGAAAAACTAGGGATATTGGACGCCATACTAAGCTAATAGACAGAAAGGATAACTTATGGAAAATAGAATATAAGCTAAGAAAGACTATACACCCTATACCGCAAGATACGGCCTAATAAGCGTCCGTAAAGAAACCTATGGACCTCCCACTAGTCGATATCTGCTGTATTGGCGCTGTAGGATTCTACTAAAACTGAGTTCAGCCTAATACCGTTGCCTTTATAACTAGCCTGTATAAAATTAATTAAATGCTTAAGGAAAAGAAAAGCGAGCTTAGCGGACAGGAAAGTAAGCTTATAGATAAGGAACTAGTAGAACAAAAACTGCCTAATTAACACTAGAAATTCAAGAACGTATTCTTTAAGGTAGTATTGGATATACTTCCGCCTTACTAACTATATAACCACAAGATCGAGATTAATTAAGGCAAGGGAAGCACCCTTAGCTTTAGCCCTCTCTACCCACAGTCTATCGCCAAATTATAGGCTATAAAGCAGTACCTTATTAATAACCTTAATAAGGGCTTTATTAAGCCTAGCCAAGCCCCTTTTAACTCGCCTATTCTCTTTACCAAAAAACTAAATGGAGGACTGCGCTTCTATATTAACTACTATAAGCTAAATAACATAACCTATAAAAACCGCTATCCACTACCCTTACTTAATAAGACTTTTACCTAAATAAGTAGAGCTAGGGTCTTTATAAAGCTTAATATCCGCTAGGCCTTTTACTAAATTAGGATAGACCCTAGGTCTAAAAAACTTACTATATTTTAAACCTATTACGGAACGTATAAATATAAGGTACTCCCTTTTAGACTAACCAACGGACTAGCTATGTACCAGTAGTATATAAACAATATATTTTTTAACTACCTTAACAACTTCTATACGGCCTACCTAGATAATATTATAATTTACTCTAAAAATAAGCTGGAACACAAGGAGCACGTCTATAAAGTCCTATAACGGCTCTGTAAGGCTGGTCTCCAGGCCAATATTAAGAAGTTAGAATTTAGTGTTAAGCGTATAAAGTACCTAGGTTTTATTATTAATATAGACGGAATTAAGGCCAACCTAGAGAAAACGGCTATAATTAACCAGTGGACACCCCCACGGGCTATAAAGGGGGTATAATTATTTTTAGGTTTCTGTAACTTCTACTAATACTTTATTAAGAACTATAGTAGGATTGCCCAGCCTCTTAACCGCCTTACTAGGAAAGACCAGCTATTTTACTTTAACGCTATATATATACAGGCCTTTAATAAGCTTAAAAAGCGGCTGGTATTAGCTCCCCTACTTACCCACTTTAACCTAAAATAGCCCTTAATGCTAAAAACTGGTGCCTCAGACGGTATAATAGCTGGTGTTTTTCCCTAAAAGTAACTAGACGGAGAATGGTACCCTATTACATACTATTTAAAGACTATAATAGATACCAAGCTAAACTACCATATCTATAACAAAGAAATGCTGACTATTATCTCTAGCTTTTAGCACTAGCGTGTATAGCTAAAGGGGACCCCTAAGCCTATTAAGGTAGTTTCGGATTATAAGGCCCTAGAATACTTTATAATAACTAAGGCCCCTACGGCCCGCTAGGCACGCTAAGCGGATATTCTATCTTAGTTTAACTTCTTAATTATATATAGACCAGGCGCTATAAACCGTGCGGATGCTTTTATAAGGCGTAAACAAGACCTAGGTAACTAGGCGGCTATAAAGATCTTATTACGGACCCAGGCACTATTATAACCAGAGCACCTTAACCTCTAGATACAGGCAGAACTAAATACGGACCCTTTAGACGCTAAGATATGCCTCATTAACTCTACGGAACTTAACCTTATTAATAAACTACTATAGGTAAACTATACGGCCCCTTCTCTACAGAAGTGCCGCAAAAAGGTAAAGGATGCTACTAGCCTATAGTCCCTCAAAAACGGACTACTTAAGTACTGGGAACGGCTGGTAGTGGCAGAGGAATAGAATTTACAGACTTAGCTTATTACCGAAGTATATACTTAGGTCTCTACGGCCTACCCCAGAAAAAATAAAACCCGTAGAATTATTGGCAACCACTACTACTAGCCTAGAATGGTTACGGATATTAACTGCTATATATAGAACTATAATAACTGCTATAGGTCTATAACTCCACAAGACAAGACCCTAGGGCTATTAAAGCCACTTTTAATACCAGAACGCCCCTAGTAGTATATCTCTATAGACTTCTATAAGTTACCTACAGACCGCGACGGATATAATATGGTTATAATCCTAGTCAACCGCTTTAGCAAACGCCCGTTCTTAATCCCCTGTTATAAGAATATTGATGCTAAAGAGGCGGCCTAACTATATATCCACTATGTCTACCAAATTTACGGACTACTAGATACTATTATATCCAACTACAGGCCGTAGTTTATATTAGCCTTCTAGAACGAGTTTACCTAGATCCTAGGTATTAGGCTAAAGCTCTCTACGGTATACCACCCCTAGATAGACGGTTAGACGGAGATTATAAATTAGTACTTAGACTAGAGACTCCGGCCCTTTATTAACTACTTTTAGGACAACTGAAGCGGACTACTACCTATAATAGACTACGCCCAGGCAACCCTACCCTATAACTCTACGGGGTTTACACCTATTTAGCTAGAAATGGGATACTTACCCTATATAAGCTTTAACTAGAAGAGACTAGAAGGACCACAGACTGTACACAAAAAACTATCTTATAAGGAAGCATAGTAGTATGCTAGACGCTTAGAAGAAGTATAGATAGTAGCCTATAAGAACCTAGAGAAGGCCTAAAAATTAATAGAATAGTAGGTAAATAAGCACAGGCGCGAGCCTAACTTTACCGTAGGTAATAAGGTCTGGGTTACAACAAAGAACTAGAAGATAGAACGGCCTAGCCGTAAGCTAGACTATAAGATGGCAGGACCATATAAGATCCTTAATAAAGAAGGCAACTTATATAAGGTTAAACTCCCAGACTTAATTAAAGTCCACCCTATTTTCTTACTAGATAAGCTACGGAAAGCTATAAATAGCCCACTACCTGGACAAAAGAATAAGCCTCTACTGCCGATTTAAGTTAATGGCGACGACAAATGGGAAGTTAATAAAATACTAGCCTATAAACTAGTACGAGGAACGCTAAAATACTATATCCAATAGAAAGGTTACAATTTAGACCTAACCTAATACCCTACCTAGAACTTTATAGGTTGCCCCTAGAAGCTTAAAGAATTCTATAACTAATACCTTAATAAGCTAGGACCCCTAAAGTATCTAGACAAGTAAATAGAGTGCTAGTATAGCGAAGATAATAAGCTACCTGTTAAGCATACAGATAAGAACACCCTACGGACATAATACGGACATACAAAGCCTGAGGGCAGGCTTTTTCAAAGGGGGGGGTAATGTTACGGCGCTAGTAGAAAACGGTGGATTATAGTAAACGTTATAGTAGACGCTGAGTTATGTAAGTCCATATAACTAGAGGACCGCATAAAACTTTATATAGCGCTGCTATTCTTCTCCCTTCCTTTCTCTAGCTTTGGATCCTTGTTTATAGACTACTAATTATATAGGCTTGCGCGTCCCTTATACTGTGCTCGTACCTTGATTGACTAAGTCGCTAATATATAAGTCCACATAACTAGAGGACCGCATAAAACTTTATATAGCGCTACTATTCTTCTCCCTTCCTTTCTCTAGCTTTGGATCCTCGTTTATAGACTACTAATTATATAGGCTTACGCGTCCCTTATGCCGTACTCGTGCCTTAATTAACTAAGTCGCTAATATTATCCAAAGCTCAACTACTCTTTCTTCCTAAGAAGGAACTTAAATATATCTATAAAGGACATAGAATAGGACCCTAAGGACATTACTAGGACTATAAGAATAGGACAGACCCCTAAGAACTAAAAGAATATAAATAGAATGCAAAACCTAAAAATAGAATATGCACAAACCAGAACCCCTAGAAAATAAACAAATACTGGAAATTACCTAATACCCCTACCACTATGCTAAGAAATATAGTAGCCGGCAAAGCCGCTATAGGACCCGCAAATACCTCTAATAGTAAAATAGTCGCCGTCTTAACCCCCTAGGAAGAGCTCGCAGCAGCTAATACTAAAATTAAACGGCTTTAAGAGCTGCTTAAAACTAGAGACACCCCTACACCTAGTAAGGAGTTATTAGACACCTAGAGACTTACTATAGTTCTTAAAACCCTAGCCCAACGTATAGTATTAGCATTATCGCGGTCCGCGAAGGTTGCGGACCCCCTATTACTTACAGACAGAACTAACCCTATATTTAATAATTGGAAGCTTTAACTGTAAGACAAGCTTAAAGTTAATATAGACTACTTCCCTACTACCTAAGCTAAAATGGCCTACGTCTTCGGCCGTACTAGTAGGGACGCATAAACGCATCTACATCTGTAATACGCCTAGGACTTAGCAGACCCCTTCCTCTCTAAAGAAGAGATGGTTAACTACCTATCTTCTATTTACGAGGACCCCTTTAAGATATAGAACGCCCGCCTTAATTATAAAGCTCTTAATATAAAGATAACAGAGACCTTTTTAGCCTTTTAGACCCACTTTCTGCACCTAGCTAGCTAAGCCTAAATTCCCTATAAAGACCTAATGCTAGACCTCTTTAATAAGCTTACCCTAGACCTATAGCGCGCCGTACTACCAGTTTTTACTACTATACAGACGCTAAAGGTACTTATGGACTACTACCTAGCTATTAACCAAGGCCTCTATTAAATTAAGGCATAATCTAAGTGGTACAAAGCTAGAAACTCTCTAAACTAGACTATAAGCACTTTATAAACGGCCTATAACACCCTAGCACGATCTGCAACTCCTATAGCACCAGCTATATAGCCCGCCATTAATTTAGCAGCTAGCTATGCAGCTAGTCCTACTATAGGTCCGGCGTACACTTAGCCCATATATAACGACCCCCATAAATAGGCCTTTAGCAATTAAGGAGCTTGCTTCTTATATAGCCAGAAAGACTACTTTGCAAAGGATTGCTAGATAAAGGCAAAAACAGGCAAGGTTCTGTTAATTTAGGAGAATAGTATAAAGTTGGAAAAAGAGAAACCCTAGAGGAAGACTCCTCTCTAGGGTTAAAAGGGATTAATATATTATATATTAATCTAGGTCGGCTAGTTAGTAGAAGAAGCTACACTATCCCTTATACCTTATTCCGTAATGGATATTAAGTTTTAACCTCTGCTTTAGCTAACTCTAGAGCAAATGCCTTTGCCTTAATAGATACCTAGTGTACTGTAAAGCTAGCTGACTTTTTAAATATACCCTTTAAAGAACTGCCTAAACCAATTCCTATTTATGGGTACAATAGACGAATAGGGCCACCTATTATAACTATTTTATGGATTTACCTCCGTATTAACGGACAAAGGTAGTATAACATCCCCTTTATTATTACGGACCTTAGGAGCCACAATATAATTATAGGGAGAAAATGGCTAGCCTATTTAGGCTTACAGCTTAATATACGGAATAGACGGCTTATCTAGCCTAAAACCCTACCCCTAACCCCTTCCTTTATAAAAGAAATTAGCATTATAATGGAAAACCTCATACGGCCCTAGATTAATACTATTTACTAGGCCGATGCTATGCGCAGAGACTAGGCCTTTAAGAAGGATATATATCTTAATTCTTAACAGATCCGTATACTACGCCGCCCCTAGACTATATATGTCACGCCATCTATACCAGAGACCTAGGAAGTTAGTAGTGACCTAGTTAAGCCCCCTACGGAGAACCTAGGCCTTACGCAGCCCTAAAGGAAAACTAGGGATATTGGACGCTATACTAAGCTAATAGACAGGAAGGATAACTTACAGAAAATAGAATATAAGCTAAGGAAGACTATATACCCTATACCGCAAAATACGGCCTAATAAACATCTATAAAGAAACCTATAGACCTCCCACCAGTTAATATCTGCTATATTGGCGCTGTAGAATTCTACTAGAACTTGGTTCAGCCTAATACTATTACCTTTATAACTAGCCTGTACGAAATTGATTAAATGCTTAAGGAAAAGAAAAGCAAGCTTAGTGGATAGGAAAGCGAGCTTATAGATAAGGAACTAGTAGAATAAAAACTGCCTAATTAACACTGGAAATTCAAGGACGTATTCTCTAAGGTAGTGTTGGATATACTTCTGCCTTACTAACCGTATAACCATAAGATTGAGATTAATTAAGGCAAGGGAAGCACCCTTAGCTTTAGCCCTCTCTACCCACAGTCTATTGCCGAATTATAGGCCATAAAGCAGTACCTTATTAACAACCTTAATAAGGGCTTTATTAAGCCTAGCCAAGCCCCTTTTAACTCGCCTATTCTCTTTACCAAAAAACTAAATAGAGGACTGCGCTTTTATATTAACTACTATAAGCTAAATAATATAACCCGCAAGGACTGCTATCCACTACCCTTACTTAATAAGACTCTTACCTGAATAAGTAGAGCTAGGGTCTTTATAAAGCTTAATATCCGCTAGGCCTTCTACTAAATTAGAATAAACCCTAGGTCTAAGGAGCTTACTATATTTTAAACCTATTATGGAACGTATAAATGCAAGGTACTCCCTTTTAGACTAACTAATAGACCAGCTACGTACCAGCGGTATATAAACGATATACTCTTTAACTACCTTAATAACTTCTATACGGCCTACCTAGATAACATTATAATTTACTTTAAGAATGAGCTAGAATATAAGGAGCATATCTATAAAGTCCTATAATGGCTCCGTAAGGCAAGTCTCCAGGCCAATATTAAGAAGTTAGAATTTAGTGTTAAGCGTATAAAGTACCTAGGTTTTATTATTAGTACTAATAGAATTAAGGCCAACCTAGAGAAAATAGCTATAATTAACTAGTAGACACCCCCACGGACTATAAAGGGGGTATAATTATTTTTAGGTTTCTATAACTTCTACCAACACTTTATTAAGAACTATAGCAGGATTACCCGGCCTCTTAACCGCCTTACTAGGAAAGACCAGCCATTCCACTTTAACGCTATATATATGCAGGCCTTTAATAAGCTTAAAAAGCGGCTGGTATTAGCTCCCCTGTTACGGACGCTTTAAGTACAATGTTACAACTACTTGGGGAGGAGTCGTAGGAAGCTAGTTAGTTAATACAGGCACGGTCTAGGATAGATCTGGTGGAACTATGTGACAAGGAATGGTAAGCGAGTCACATAATGTTATACGCAGTGTACGAAGTGTACGCAGTGTACGCCTGCGTATAATACGTATAACACGTACCTTATGTACAAGAGAGGATTTCTTAGGAGTATGGTTGTGTATTTAAAGGACCTTAGTCCCTACCGTAGATAGTTCTCTCCTTGTAGTGAATCTTAGAATATAATTGGAGTTAATCTGTTAGGCAACCACTCCACCAGTTATTATTATATTGTTGTTTTGTTCTTACCTATATACCCAGCCTAATAATAGGACCTACCGTAGTTCCTGCTATAAGGTTCCGTTATACATTCACTACCAAGGTTACGGTATTAAATAAGATCGAATAATATGCCACCCAGAGCACTAGTTACGACGATGTCGACGGCAGCCACAACCTCAGGGCCAGGTAATACCAGTATGGACGATAGGGATTCTTAAGTGGTTACGCGAGGTTAGTTATAGGAAATGGTTAATCACTTATAAGATAATAATAGGATACTTAAAGAACGTATTAATGGAATTAGAGCAGCGAAAGTTAAACTACCTTTAATTAAACGATTCTTAGGAGAGAAGTTGAAGCTTAAGGGATTTCTTACGCAGATGTACTTTAAGGTAGTACAAAAAGGAGCAAAGTTAGTAATATCGTTAGATTAAGTAGCCTATATAGGATTGTTCCTGATGGGGAGGGTACTTAAGTAGTTTAAACCGTATCTTACGGAAATATAGGCTAATAGTATAATAATAACTAACCAGGACGTGTAGTATATATTTACTAGTTAGAATGGGTTTGCGGAATAACTAACACAGATATTTAGAGACCTAGAGGCTATAACCACAGCGGAATAAAAGCTTTAGAACTTAGTATAACGTACTTTAGTAATTAAGTATACAACATAGTTTTAAACACTAGCTATATAGGTTAAGTGGAATAATAGGGCGCTTATAGTATAGTATAAATAGGGACTTAAGGCTAAAGTCTAGGACGCAATTATCCTAATAGAAAATATGGATACTCTAAGAGAGTTAATAGATTAGTTAATAAAGATTAATAATAGGATCTATTAAAGGGAACAAGTTAAGAAAGGGCAAGACAGAGTTCTATAGTTATATAAGGCGCAGAGTACGCAACAATAGATATAGAGTTAAAAACTATAGAATAGCGCAGAGCTAATGGACCTAAGCGGTACTAAAGAAACCTAAAGGTGGGAAAAGAAACTATAGAAACCTAGAGGTTAAGAATTAAGTGATTAAAGGACCTAGGAGCAGAGGCTAAACCAGGGATCTTAGTAGTAGAAGACGTTTAGGCGGACTCTATAGCAAGAAAAGTGGTTTAAAGATAGGGCTTGCATAAATTGCGGAAAATAAGGTTATTTCACTAGAGACTATAGAGGTAGTTAGAGTAACTACGTAGTAAAGGGAACCAGACCAGCAGACGGCACGTATATATAAAGGGATAATAGTACACTGCAAGGAATAAAAGAGTGTTTAATTAACAGTTTTGCGTATTATTATAATAACGCATGCTAAATTCATAAGGACGCTAAGTACGGCGCAAGCTATTAGCTATAGGAGCTATTATTATCTAAGTTTAAAGGAACCAATAAACTAGCTTGTAGATCGGATATTAAAGACAATAAATTTAACATAGGCGAAGCATTTACTGATAATGAGGCAATAAAGGCAGCTTACTAGGAGTATGTAGACCTTAGAAAAGTTAAAATAGAAGTAGAGACTAAGACCATTACAGAACAAGATTTAGTAACGGGTATTATAATACCGTTAGATACAATTTCCCTCGCTTTATAAGACAATAGGAGTAACGTTTAGAAGAAACTAAGCAAGTAGACAACTACTAGTGCTAGCTTATTACTTAATAAAGGCAAAAGGCCATAGGCTTAAGATTCTTAAGAAGAGATAAAAAAGCTTAAGATTTTTAAGACGAGATAAGACACACCTAAGGACCCACAACGGACGACAACTAATGGGGAAGAATAGCGACTTAGTTTAGTAATAAACGAATAAGTATAGGACGCAAGTTTAAGAACTATGAGTTTGGGGAATAAATAAGAACGTCAGCAATCCTAGGTAAATATAGTGTTTAGCCTAAAGATTAAATAGTTAATACCAGAATTAAAAAGCAAGACGACTATAAAGATCCAGCTATAAGACGCAGAAAATAAGAAACTATGGATAAGCTTAGGACAAGAATTATTGCATAGTAAGAGCAAAAGCTAGATAAGAGGTCAGCTATGCCAGGTTATATAAGGGACAGAGCACCCGTATAAAGAGTTACTAATAGGCCAAGTGCAGGAATACCTAGGGTAAAATGGTTAGATAAACTAGAACAAGAAGAGGATCTAGATATTCTAACTAGGTTTAAAGAAAGATATACTAAAGGATATTATAATGTAGTAATAACAAGGTACTTTCTAATAGATAAACCATACACACTAAACTAGTTATACGGAAAGTGGTATAGGTAACAACACAACGACAAATAGGAAGACTTTTATATGTAGCTAGACAAAAAAGTTGTCCAAGACCAACCTATTACGGAAAAACGTATAAGTTATATTAAAGGAGCATTAATTATAATGTTAAGGAACCTAAAAGAAGGATCCAGGGACTAGAGAAGTAAGCAATAAGTCTTAGTACCTGCAGCAGAGATACCAGTGGTTAGGTTAACTAGGTATAGGTTTAAACTTAAGGATAAAAACAAACTAAGAGTTAACCCAAAATATACAGCGTATTATATACTATTATGGATAGCTTGTGTGGAGGATATGTGTAATATATATAGAGCACCTAAAGACAAGAACCGGAAGTACCTAGTACGGATATATTAGGCACTAGAGGAAAAGCGGTTTAGAAACACTAAGTATATATATAAATAGCACCCAGTAGAAGTACAAGGTTAAGGGAACTTAATACTTTAACTAGAAAGATTCCTTACGGAAGAATACCTAGACGGATAATAGTAGTAGAAGTGCCTAGAGAACACTTATCCATGGTATATAGAGGAAAAGAAATAAACTAAGTATTAGCTAAAGTTGGACTAAGTATAGGTAGGATCTAGCAGCTAATAGTTAGGAAAAGGGGAGGCGTACGGAACCAAAGGGAACTAGTGTTAGAGCCTTAGACCCTTAAAGAAATTTAAGAATAATACCTAAATTTAAGAGTTAAATGGTAAGATTAGCAGTTTAAAGTGTTGGTAGATAGTAGAGCAACTAGGAACCACATATCACTAAAGGCAGTAGAAAGGATGGGGTTACTATATAGACAAAAGGAACACCTATATCCACTTATAACAATTTTAGGAGATTAGATAGCCTATAGAGGAGGTATTATTAATTTTAAAATAGGACCTATTTAGATAACTATTAAAGGAAGACCAGTTAGAATGTCTTTTAATATCCTACTATTAGGATAGGACGAGGCGATACTAGGAATGCCTTAGTTATAGGAGTATAATCTAAAGATTAATTAGGTTATAAGTTAAGTCGATATTAAGGATACTTAACGGCGTAAAGTGCGATAATAAACTAAGTTGGTATGGTACCAAGTTGGAGCGACATACGAAGAGACTAAGTAAGGCTTAAGTTATGTACCAAAAAGATACTATAAGTATAGTAAAAAGTTATGGTTACTAGAAAGTAAAAAGCTGTTAAAGTATGCAGTATAGGACTATAAGATAGAATTAGAAGAGGGAATAAGTCTAAAGTTCTTTCTAATCTATAAGCTTACTGAAACAGAGTTAGTAGCGCTTAAGGAGTTTATCTAGGAGAACTTACGCAAGGGATATATTAGACTATTATAGTTATTAGTAGGATATCCAGTACTGTTTATCCTAAAGAAAAACGGAAAACTTAGGATGTGTATAGACTATAGACAGTTAAATAGTATTACTAGGAAGGATAGGTATCCTTTACCCTTAATTAGCGAAATCCAAGACAGGATAGGTAATATAAAGATCTTTATAAAGATAGATCTAAGGTAGGTATACCATTAGATTAGGATTAAGGAAGGCAATAAGTAGAAGGTAGCCTTTAGGTTAAAGAAAGGACTATATAAACCATTAGTTATATAATTTGGGCTTATAAACGCACTAGTAACATTCTAGAAGCGAATTAATAGTGTATTAAGAGAACACCTAGATGAATTTGTTATAGTATACCTTAATAACATTATTATCTACTTAGAGAGTGAGGAGGAGCATAGAGAACATATTAAATAGATCTTAAAGAGATTATAAGAAGAACAGATACCAGTAGTAATTAAAAAATGCGAGTTCTTTACTAGGAAGACCAATTTTGTTAGATTTATTATTAAACTAGGCCAACTCAGTATAGATCTAAAAAAGATTAAGGCTATAGTAAATTGGCAAGAACTAGAGAATGTTACGCAGTTAAAATCGTTCCTAGGGTTTTGCAATTATTGTAGAAGGTTTATAGCGCAATAGTTAAAGGATATTAAGCTACTTACGCGGTTAACAAAGAAACAAGAACTATAGGTATAGGGAAAGGAGTAATAAAAACTATTTAAAAAAGTTAAAGGGTTGTTTACCTAAGAGCTAGTTCTTAAGATCTATCAACTAGGTCTAGAGACGGTTGTAGAAATAGATATATTAGACTTTGCACTAAGGGCATACTTTATATAGAAATATTAAGATAGATGGCACCTAGTGGCGTACTATAGTTGAAAAATGACACTACTAGAGTTAAACTACGACATATACAATAAGGAGTTGTTAGGTATAGTTGCAGCACTTAAAGAATAGAGAGCATTCTTATAAGGCACAGAGAAACCATTTATGGTTAGAATAGACTATAAGAACCTTATAGGATTCCTAATAATAAAGGAACTCAACTAAAGACAGGTTAGATAGGCGGAAATACTTATAGAATACCATTTTAAAATTCAGTATACTAAAGGTATAGACAATGCACGAGCAGACGCGCTAAGTAGAAAGGCTAAACTATAAAGTAATAAAAAGCTATCAGGAGCTTTGTTGCAAAAGGATTAAGATAGATTAATTAGGTATAATTATTTAAAGATTACAGTAACTGAGGAAAGTCAGATCTATAAATTACTAGAGAGTAATTAGATATAAAAGATTTAAGAAGCATAGGTAGAGGATCTAGACTTAGAGCAATATAAAAATAGAGAAGTAACGTATATGCCTAAGTCTATCACAGAAGAATTTATTAAGGAATTCCATAAGGGAATAACATAAGGACACAACGGAGCTATAGGCTTAGTATTAAGACTTTAAAAGGAGTACATTATTTAAGGAATTTAGGGACTAGCATAATAAGTTATAAAGGAATGTCTAGATTGCCAAAGAAACAAACCAATAAGGTATAAGCCGTATGGAGGGCTACAACCTGTTAAGATACTAGGAAGACTATAGGAGGTTATATTATAGGACTTTATTATTAAGTTACTAAAGTTAAGAGATCCTATTATAGGATAAGATTATGATGTAATCTTAGTAATAGTGGATAAGCTAATAAAGTGGGGATACTTTATAGTATGCACTAAAGAGATATTAGTAGAAGATATCGCTAGAATCTATATAAAGGAAGTATTCGCAAGATATAGAGCACTAGATAAGATTATATTAGACAAAGATCTAAGATTTATAGCAGCATTTTAGGAAGTATTTCTGGCAGAATAGGGAGTTTGCGTAGTAACATCTACAGTATATTATCCGCAGATGGATGGATAAATAGAGAGACTAAACTAGACACTAGAACAGTATTTAAGGCATTATATTAATTACGCATAAAATAATTGGGTATTGTTATTACTAGTTATATAGTTTATATACAATACAACACCATAAAAAGGAATAGGGATATTACCATTTAAGGCGAATTACGGATACGAGCCAAGAATATTATTATCGCCATATTAAGTAAAAAAGACGAGTAGCATAGCTAAGTAAAGAATAGAGACGTTAATAAATCTTTATACAGACCTTAAAGAAACAGCTAAACTAGTACAAGAATAAATAAAAAGGTATTATAATGCTAAGAGATCTAAGGGACCAGATCTTAAGAAGGGGGATAAAGTATAGCTACTATATAAAAATTTTAAGAGTTAATAACTAAGCAAAAAGTTAGACCATGTTAGACTAGGACCTTTTAAAATTAAGTAAAAAATTTTATTAGTTATATATAAGTTAAACCTACTAGCTAAAATAAAAATCTACCCTATATAACATATCGCAATGCTAGAGCTAGCATACGGGAATATTAAGCCACTAGTCTACAAGGTAGACATATATAGAGGATAAAAGAAAGACAAATAGCAAGTTTTAAAGATTATTAGTTATAAGGATGTAGATGACGAAACATAGTATAAAGTAAAGTAGATAGGCTATAGTAAGACTACCTAGGAACCACTAAGCAACCTAGAAAACGCTATAGGAAAGGTATAAGAGTATTAAAAGAAAGCAGGTTAGGCAATATTAATAAAGAAGGATTGCCAAAAAATGAGTCACCTAAGGGGGACCTAAGAGGAGCAATTACTGAGCTACTTAGAGTTGTTTCCCTTGTAGGAGAAGAGCTAGTCCTTTTATTACCTAGCTTATTAAGACCCTATTAAACTAGTTTCTACTTCTTAGAACGAACCTTCTTGCAAACCTTCTTAAGACGAGTTAATTAAGCGAACGCAACCTACTAAGACTTAAAGGAGCAACGTTAAGCCTTAAGGGCCTAAGCGGTCTCTTTAGCAGAACAGTAGAGTTCGGTACGCGTAGCGGCCAACTTAGACTTAAGCTTTGCAGTAATAGATTAAACACAAGACCCTATAATAAGTTACTTAGGGAACTCGAAGACTGTTAAGAGTTATAGGACGTGCATACTTAGCGTTAGAAATAGAGCAAACATTATAGGATAATTAAATATTTGCTTTAGTGCACTCTAAGTAAGATAAGGGTTGTTAAGACGAAGGACTTACTATCGTAATATACACTAACCCCGCTTTCGCACAACAAGAATATGGAGATGACATTATCTCACTAAGCGATAGTATGGCAGCCATGGTGCGAGCACAACGTTGCGCTTATAAAGAAGAGGAGGCTTTAGGTATAATAAGCAAGGATATTAACCAGATTAATTAAACGGACATTACACCTCTAGTAAACGACTTAAAGATATTAGGAATCTTTAAGGACGAAGATAAAGAGGAGGGAGATGGTGTTACGGACGCTTTAAGTACAATATTATAACTACTTGGGGAGGAGTTGTAGGAAGCTAGTTAGTTAATATAAGCACGGTCTAGAATAGATCCGGTAAAACCATATAATGAGGAATGGTAAGCGAGTCACATAATATTATACGCAGTGTACGAAGTATATGTAGTATACGCCTGTGTATAATACGTATAACACGTACCTCACATACAAGAGAGGATTTCTTAGGAGTATGGTTGTGTATTTAAAGGACCTCAGTCCCTACCATAGATAGTTCTCTCCTTGTAGTAAATCTTAGAATATAATTAGAGTTAATCTATTAGGCAACTACTCCACCAGTTGTTATTATATTGTTGTTTTGTTCTTACCTATATACCCAGCCCAATAATAGGACCCACCGTAGTTCCTACTACAAGGTTCCGTTACATCCCCTACTTACCTACTTTAACCTAGAACAGCCCTTAATGCTAGAAACTAATGCCTTAGATAGTGTAATAGCTAGTGTTTTTTCCTAAAAGTAACTAGATAGAGAATAGCACCCTAATACATACTATTTAAAGACTATAATAGATGCCAAGCTAAACTACTATATCTATAACAAAGAAATACTAGCTATTATCTCTAGCTTTTAGCACTAGCATATATAGCTAGAGGGGACCCCTAAGCCTATTAAGGTAGTTTCGGATTATAAGGCCCTAGAATACTTTATAACAACTAAGGCCCTTACGGCCCGCTAGGTATGCTAGGCGGATATCCTATCTTAGTTTAACTTCTTAATTATATATAGACCAGGCGCTACAAACTGTGCAAATGCTCTTATAAGGTGTAAACAGGACCTAGGTAACTAGGCGGCTATAAAGATCTTATTATAGACCTAGGCACTACTACAACTAGAGCACCTTAACCCCCAGATATAGGCAGAACTAAATACGGACCCTTTAGACGCTAAGATATGCCCTATTAACTTTATAGAACTTAACCTTATTAATAAACTGCTATAGGTAAACCATACGGCCCCTTCTCTACAGGAGTGCCGCGAAAAGGTAAAGGATGCTACTAGCCCATAGTCCCTTAAAAACGGACTACTTAAGCACTAGGAACGGCTAGTGGTAGCAAAGGAACAGAATTTATAGACTTAGCTTATTACTAAAGCATATACTTAGGTCTCTACGGCCCACCCTAGAAAAAATAAGACCTATAGAATTATTGGCGACCGCTACTACTAGCCCAGAATGGTTATAGATATTAACCGCTATATATAGAACTGTAATAACTGCCGTAGGTCTATAATTCCACAAGATAAGACCCTAGGGCTATTAAAGCCACTCCTAATACCAGAACGCCCCTAGCAGTATATCTCTATAGACTTCTATAAGTTACCTACGGACCGCGATGTATATAATATGGTTATAATTCTAGTTAACCACTTTGGCAAGCACCCGTTCTTAATCCCCTATTATAAGAATATTAATGCTAAAGAGGCGGCCTAACTATATATCCACTATATCTACCGAATTTACGGACTACTAGATACTATTATATCCAACCATAGGCCATAGTTTATATTAGCCTTCTAGAACAAGTTCACCCGGATCCTAGGTATTAGGCTAAAGCTCTCTATAGTATACTACCCCTAGATAGACGGTTAGATAGAGATTATAAATTAATACTTAGACTAGAGACTCCAGCCCTTTATTAACTACTTTTAGGATAACTAGAGCGGACTACTACCTATAATAGACTACGCCCAGGCAACCTTACCCTATAACTCTACGGGGTTTGCACCTATTTAGCTAGAAATGGGATACTTACCCCATATAAGCTTTAACTGGAAGAGACTAAAAGGACCACAAACTATGCGCAAAAAACTATCTTATAAGGAAGCACAGCAGTATGCTAGACGCTTAGAAGAAGTATAAATAGTAGCCTATAAGAACCTAGAGAAGGCCTAGAAATTAATAGAACAGCAGGCAAATAAGTATAGGCGCAAGCCTGACTTTACCATAGGCAATAAGGTCTAGGTTATAATAAAGAACTAGAAGATAGAACGGCCTAGCTATAAGCTAGACTATAAGATAGCAGGACCGTATAAGATCCTTAATAAAGAAGGCAACTTATATAAGGTTAAACTCCCAGACTTAATTAAAGTCTACCCTATTTTCTCACTAGATAAGCTACGGAAAGCTATAAATAACCCACTACCTAGACAAAAGAATAAGCCTCTACTGCCAATTTAAGTTAATGGCGACGACAAATAGGAAGTTAATAAAATACTAGCCTATAAACTAGTATGAGGAACGCTAAAATACTATATCCAATAGAAAGGTTACGATTTAGACCTAACCTAGTACCCTACCTAGAACTTTATAGGTTGCCCCTAGAAGCTTAAAGAATTCTATAACTAATACCCTAATAAGCTAGGACCCCTAAAGTATCTAGACAAGTAAATAGAGTGCTGGTATAGCGAAGATAATAAGCTACCTGTTAAGTATATAGATAAGAACACCCTACGGACATAATACGGACATACAAAGCCTGAGGGCAGGCTTTTTTAGAGGGGGGGGGTAATGTTACGGCGCTAGTAGAAAACGGTGGATTATAGTAGACGTTATGGTAGACGCCGAGTTACATAAGTCTATATAACTAGAGGACCGCATAAAACTTTGTATAGCGCTGCTATTCTTCTCCCTTCCTTTCTCTAGCTTTAGATCCTCGTTTATAAACTACTAATTGTATAGGCTTACGCGTCCCTTATGCCGTGCTCGTACCTTAATTAACTGAGTCGCTAACATATATATAATAACCCCTATAAACAGGCCCTTAGTAATTAAGGAGCTTGCTTCTTATATAGCTAGAAAGACCACTTTGCAAAGGATTGCTAGACAAAGGCAAAAACAGGCAAGGTTCTGTTAATTTAGGAGGATAGTATAGAGTTAAAAAAAGAGGAACCCTAGAGGAAGACTCCTCTCTAGGGTTAAAAGGGATTAATATATTATATATTAATCTAGGTTAGCTAGTTGGTAGAAGAAGCTGCACTATCCCTTATACCTTATTCCGTAATAGATATTAAGTTTTAACCTCTACTTTAGCTAACTCTGGAGCAAATACCTTTACCTTAATAGACACCTAGTGTGCTATAAAGCTGGCTGACTTTTTAAATATACCCTTTAAAGAACTGCCCAAACCAATTCCTATTCGCGGGTATAATGGACGAATAGGGCTACCTATTACAACTATCTTGCGGATTCACCTCCGCATTAATAGATAAAGGTAGTATAACATCCCCTTTCTTATTACGGACCTTGGGAGCTACGATATAATTATAGGGAAAAAATGGCTAGCCTATTTAGGCTTATAGCTTAATATATAGAATAGACGGCTTATCTAGCCTAAAACCCTACCCCTAACCCCTTCCTTTATAAAAGAAATTAGCATTACAATGGAAAACCTTATATGGCTTTAGATTAATACTATTTACTAGGCCAATGCTATGCGCAGAGACTAGGCCTTTAAGAAGGATATATATCTTAATCCTTAATGGATCCGTATACTACGCCGCCCCTAAACTATATATGTTATGCCATCCGCACTAGAGACCTAGGAAGTTAGTAGTGACCTAGTGTAACGGAATCCCCTAGGAGGTACATATTAGATAAGATAGTAGGAGGTTTTATTAATGTCCTATCTACGTCCTATATATGTTCCAGAAGAGACATAGTTAGATAGATAGGGGCGAAAGGTTTTACTAGTGTCTTAGAAGGTTTATATAGGAAGCTGGTTCTCCTCTAGAGAAGAACCAGCGATTAGTCTCTAAATGGAAGTAGTTAGAAGCATTTGTCCTTTAATACGTAAAACTTATTCTACCTTTAACTTACCTTTAACTTACCTTCTACTTACTTATAATACTGTTAATTAGATAATTATACGTTCCGGTTAGGCTGGCCTCTTATAATTCTAATTGCTTATAATCCGTTAGGAACATACGGCTATTAGTTAATAATAACGGGCCATACTCCTTTACCCTATAAAGCAACGCCCTCACCTTAAGAGGCTTAGAGAGTCTCTCTAGAGGAGCGCATTCCCTCTACTTATAAAGGAGTAGACTAGGAAGCTATGGCTAGTCCGTTTAACCTTCTAAGACCCTTAAGAACAATTACCGCTAGGGAGTTATTGGAGCGGTCGCTACGTGAGACCCTATAAAAGACAAAGGAGTTAGGGATACAATTAAGATAAGTATATTAAGACTACTAAGGATAATTATAAGAACAATTAGGAGAAGCATAGACACCCTAGACACGAAGCGGACTTAGAGGGGCAACGCTATACTATACTATAACATTAGATAAACCTAAATTCCGCACAAAGGAACCTAATAAGTATAATAGTAATAGTCTCAGGAACTGTAATCGTTTTATCCGTTAATGCGAAACCAAGTTTTGGCTAGATCCGAAACATTACTCTAATAAGTATAATTAGACACTAATTGCTTCTACCTTCCTATATAGCACCGTTAAGAGTTTATGGATATACTACAAGAAGAAACTTACTATACCCCTTAAATTTAGCAAACTTAAGTCCTGGTTAGTTAATCAGGTCCAAGACCCTACTAATTAAAGGATAGATTATAACCAGCAATACCATAATACAAAACAGTGAGAAGGCTAGAGTATAGTCCAGTTTATAAACTACTTAGAAGAGCTAGAAGACAATATACCCTACTTAGACTTATAGGACGACGCTATATAACTCTATTAGCTACTTGCCAAGTTATAACCTAAGATTTAACAGGCTATATAGGAAAAGGGGGAAATTCCTACCTTTTAAGAAAAGCTTATCTCTAAAGCTACTCGGATTAAGAACGCTAAAAGAGACTATCTAGGGAAGCGAAAGGAACGAGACGCTAATAATAAAGAGCGTAGAACTAGACCTAGCTTTAATAAAAGGGGCAGATCCTAACCTAACCACTCTATAGAAGGACAACTCGAGCAGGCTTTATAACCCTAGAGCAACGCTAGTTAACCCCAGAATAATAATAGGCAGAAACCGTAGAACTAAGAGTTATATAGCTGTTATAACTGCGGTAAGAAAGGCTACATACAGCGCTTCTGCCGATAGAAGAAGTAAGAGGATGCTTAATTAGGAAAAGAGAGAGCCTAGTAGATCTTTACTCCCTTACACTAGGCCAGCAAGAGAAGGAGGGAGTAAGCTGCCGTATAGTTGTTCCTGTCTCTATTTAAGTTAATAATAAATAGGTAACGCGAGACTGCCTTATAGACAGTAGCGTGACCATGGGGTTTATTTCTTAATTACTAGTAAAGGAATTGGATTTGGACCTTAGTAGCTTACAGGTGCGCACCGTTTAAAGCATTAGAGGCTACCGGATTCTGTGCTATAGGAAACAAACTTTTTCCATGGCCAGCTAGGACCGTGATGGTCTATAGAATACGCAGGAGATGCGCTTCTGCGCTATAGAAATTAAGGGGTATAACCTTGTTTTAAGATACCTATAGCTTTAACAGGTCAATCTAGATATTAATTGGCCTTTAGCCTTGTATTAATACCGGAAGTCTTAACCGCGCATTATAGTTAAAGATTAAAAGACTTTCTTAAACCATATGTAAGAGGAAGGGTGGGCGTATGCTATATATACCATTCTTAACACTAAGAATAGGGATACGGAGTATTTATTTTTAGATGTCTGGCTATACGCAGTTAAGGAACTAGAGATTCTATAGAAATATATAGACCTAAAGGATGTTGCTAATAAGGAAGCTACGCACACCTTACCTAACCCTATGTTAGTGGAGTATAAGATAGACATAGAAGACAAAAAACCTCCTTTTGGACCACTATATAACCTATTAGAAAACGAGCTGGCAGTATTACGTCAGTATATAGTGGACAATCTTTAGAGAGGATGGATTTGGCCTTCTATAAGCTAGGCAGGGGCACCAATTATATTTATACCTAAAAAGAACAAGACCCTTCGCCTCTATATTAACTATTGGGCGCTAAATAAGATTACTATAAAGAATTGCTACCCGCTACCCTTAATAGGGGAGCTTATTAACAGGCTATTAGGCGTAAAGATATTCACAAAATTAGATTTAAAAGATGTATACTATTAAATCCGGATTAAAGCCAGTAATGAATGGAAAACGGCGTTCTAAATATAGTACGGCCACTTCGAGTACCTAGTGATGCCATTTAGGCTCACTAACGCACCGGTGATATTTCAGGCCTATATTAATAAGGCATTATTAGGCCTGTTAGATATAATATATATGGTTTACCTTAATAACATTATAGTCTACTCTAATAACTACGAAGCATATACGCACTATGTGCGAATAGTACTAGAAAGACTGCGGGAATATAAGCTCTACATAAACCTAAAAAAATGCTTATTCTATATTACTAGCATTGATTTTCTGGGCTTTATTATTAGCGTTAACAGAGTGTTAATGGAGAAAAGCCAGGTAGATACTATTAGGGAATGGCTATACCCCATAACGTTTAGGGAAGTATAGGTTTTTATAGGCACGGCGAACTTCTATTAAAGGTTTATTGTTTATTACTTATAAGTAATGCTCCTAATTACTAATCTACTAAAGGGATCTAAGGATGGCAAGAAGTTAGGACCTTTTGTATTTAGGGAAGCTGCTAAGTAGGCTATAGACTGGTTAAAGGATTTGTTTATGTCGGTGCCTATCCTAATACACTTCTGCTGGGAGCTATGTATATACCTTAAAATGGATGCATCCGGCTTCGCCCTAGGGGCAATTATATCTTAATTAAAAGACGGAGAATGGCATCCTGTGGCATTTTAGTTAAGGGAAATAACCCCTATAGAGCAGTGTTATATAACGCATAACTAGGAGCTACTTGCAATAGTCACAGCAATAAAGCACTGGCGATATTATTATATAGAAAGCAATTATCCTATTAAAGTCCTTACAGACTATAACAACCTAGAATACTTTATAACTATAAAGGTATTAAGCAGTTGATAAGCTAGATAGGCGGAGGCACTATTGCAGTATAACTTTAAAATTATGTACTGCCCAAGAAAGACAAATCCCGCTAATAGGTTGTTGAGATGTCCGGATTATAAGACTAGGAGAATCTAGGACAGCATAGGGGAAATGATTCCCATATTATAAAATTTGCTTAGGAAGAAAGAAGAGTCTTTCCCTAGAACTATAGAATTTCGCAGTAGGGTAGAGGTCCTAGCAATATAGCTGCGAAGCACCATAATAATGGAGCTGTAGGATATAGTTATAGACCAGGTTATAGACTAAGCAGATATTATAAAGTTGGCGTACCCCAGAATTAGCGAGAATTCTGCGGGATATGCTAGGGGTGTTATAGCACCTTTGACTTAATGGTGTACTAGCTGCGAGTTTCCAGATCTAAAGGGGATGGGTAAGATGCCTATCTACAGTATAGTACACTGCATAATAGTAGGAGAATCTGCTGGCACTAATAGTTTAAAACGTCTCGTGCTACGCCTAGAGTCCGCAATAGCGGCGGGCAAAACGGAAACAAGCAATCTATATAAAACCTTTCTGGATCTTCTTCTTTAAGCATAATAAAGGGACGCCTTTGTTTCTGGGGAGAGGTGGAAAGATATAGTGGAGACTAACTTAGCTGGAGTTACTAAGAAGCTATGGTAACAAGACTAAAAGGGTCTATTGCGCTTTAAGGGTGCTGTATATATCTTAAAGGACCAAATGGTTTAAGATAAAATTCTAAAGGTCTTCCACAATAACCTTCTTGGGGGTTACTACGGTGCTAACAGGACCCTTAAGGCCGTTTAAAGGAAATACTTTTGGGATGGAATGTCTAAAGAAGTTAAAGACTATATATTAAGATGTGATACGTGCCAAAGGGTATAGATACCTAGGCATTGCCTATATGGCGAGTTATTAGTGCTTCCTATTCTGTAGGGACCTATGTTAGAATTAACAATGGATTTTATAACAGGCTTACCCCCTACTAAAATAAGAACTAGAGAGGTTGCTAACGCTATCTTAGTAATTGTTAATAGATATATAAAGTTTTTAGGGTACTTTGCTATTTTAATAACGATTATAGCAGTAGAACTAGCAGACCTGTTTTTAAAGCGGTGGCTTTTGTTTAGCACGCTAAGGGGAATTGTGTCTAATAGAGGTACCGTATTTAACAGCGTATTTTAGTCTTTATTCTGTCTCTTATTAAAGATATGGCAAAGGATGAGCACTGCCTTCCACCTATAAATAGACGGGCAAATAGAGCGTCTAAATGCGTTATTAGAATACTACCTCCGCTGCTATATTAATTATTAACAGGATAATTGGCTATTGTGGTTGGCTTTAGCGTAATATATATATAATATAAGCATCTATAGCAGCACAAAAATGACCCCTTATGAAGTACTGTTTGGGGTAAAAGTAAATAACCCCTAGAACGTTGAGGATATTGTTCCTAAAAGAGAGGCACCGGCGGCGTCTAAGAGAATTAAGCAAATAAGAATTTGTAGAAAAGAACTTAAAAAGCACTTACTAGACGCCTAGGCTATATAAAAAAGGTACTATAACAAGGGACATATGCCTAAAGAATTTAAAATAGGAGACGAAGTCTTACTATCTATAAAAAATATCCGGATAAAATATATTAAGAAGAAGCTAGACCACAGGTGGCTTAGACCCTTTAAGATAGTTAGGAAAACTAAAGGAAATTAAGCCTATAAATTGGAATTACTAAAATCATATCTAATATATCCCACATTTTATGTTTCCTTATTAGAGTTATACTAGAGAAGAGATAGTATAGAACCACCCCCACCTAGCAAAATTAATAGGGAACTAGAATGGAATATAAAAGACATTCTTAATTAAAGATGGCGTTAAAAAAAACACGAATTTTTAGTTTATTAGGAAGGATACTCCTAGGCGTATAACAGTTGGGAACCTAAGGAGTACCTTTAGCTAGGATACAACACAGTAATTAAAACTTTCCTAAAGACCACAAATTAGGATTTAGTAACGGTTCCGGATATACTATAGGTGAGATAATAGGGAAGACCCTATAAATCAAAATTATAAGGTTAAGCACAGGCATCAGAAACGGGAATGTTTCGCTATTATAACAGGGATCCTAGAATCCTGTAAGAGAAAGCTATAGGGATCTATATAAGAACCACTAGGGATACTATCCAAAGAAGACGCTGTTTAAGAATAAGTAGTAGCACTAGAAGAAGGGGCCCTAGGGACTTAGAAGGATTCCCTAGGGATAAAAGGAGAGTATCCGGTCTAACACTGGAGATACGCAGTAGAGTTAATAATATGAAGAGGACCAAAAAGACACAAAGTAAAGATTTAGAAATTTTAAGAAATTGTAAAGCACCTATAAGAACACCACCCGTTCATTATATACGGAGATTATAGCGGTATGCTGCTTTTACACAAACTATTACTAAAAATAAGAATAGAGGCATCCCCGAAGTATAAAGTTAATTCCTAATACTAGGGCATCCTAGAGGTACTAGAGAGGCACCCTATAAAGCTATCCTATAAGAAGAAAGAAAGAATAAGATAATAACTTAAATACTAGAAGTAGCAACGGGAGCCTCCTCCTCCATCTTAACGTCATTGTTGGTAGTATTATTAACACTTCCATCCCTAGAAGCATTAGCATTCTTACTAATATTCTTTTTAAAGCGGCAAGAACTAGATGGACCACCATAACCAGGGGACTGGCGGGGAGAACGTTTATCTTTATTACTATTCTTAGTATTATCCCCAGGCTCCAAATCGGTATCTAGGCTGGGATTAGAAAGTTAACGACTAAAGAGTTAGCATAGTTCCCAAATATGTTACTAAAGAGACTCACCTAGCCAGAAAGGCCCGCGTAAGAGTGCAAATATTATTATTTATAAAAACAAGCTGCTTACATATACGCTCCTAGACACTATATGTCTAAGATTACTGTGTCTCTATAGCAGTAGAAACCCTTATTAAATTAAAAAGGCTATAAGTAATAGAAGACACCTTTTATTCCCATCTATTACTATTCTAATACAGACAGAAATCCCTAATAGCGCGTTAGAGCCGGCGAGCCTTATATACATAAACAGCGGGGATCTAATATAGTTAGTAAAGTCTAAAATAGGATAGAATAGGAAATACTAGAACATAGGTCTTTTTCTAGCTGTAATAGTGGGAATACTTAGATCTGTTCTCGCTAGAGCGCGGCATCTTATAGGCATAGGACGGGTCCAACGTAAGCGCGTAAACGCAATGACGGCAGCACTTTAGAGAAACTACTGTAGGAGTAATAGAAGTGGTCTATAATGCCAACAGAGCAGGGATAACGCCGCCGCCAATCTAGGGACGCGCAGCACGATTATAAGCCATTATAAGAGAACACTATAGGAAGTTAGTATTATTAAGGAGATAAAATGGGGATCCTATTACCCATAGACATGTTATAAGAAGAGAATAGAGTAGTAGAAAAAAGAGTAGCTGGAGATGCAAAAGCTAAAAGCTAAGATATAATAAAAAACGGTCTGCTAAAAGGCAAGACGAATGGTGTTATTAATAGAAAGACGTATAAGAGACAACAGCTTATAAACTAAAAGAAATTAACATTAAGACGTTATTATTAAGACCTATTTTAGGTGAATGGGGATGGTAGCTAGTTAACGCGTTATATAGGACAACCCCTAGATTAGCTCATAACAAATTCTTATAATAAGGAAGGTGAATCCTATCTAATTTTTATTATTATTATTAAAGTTCCATTATAAAGGCACCATAAGAGCTATAGTAAAAGAAGAGTGGAGGAATAGAAAGATAAAGTAAGGTTCTACACTAGTAAAGAACTAGCAATAAGCCGTATTATAGAGTACCTTTCCACTAAAGAATTTCCCTAGTGGTTTTAGCTGGAACTCTATAAGAGATTATTAAGAGGCGAAGTCTTAGAGGACCAAGACCCTTAAAGGGGAGGCAATTGTAACGGAATCCCCTAGGAGGTACATATCAGATAAGACAGTAGGAGGTTTTATTAATGTCCTACCTACGTCCCATATATGTTCCAGAAGAGACATAGTTAGATAAATAGGGGCGAAAGGTTTTATTAGTGTCTTAAAAGGTTTATATAGGAAGCTGGTTCTCCTCTAGAGAAGAACCAGCGATTAGTCTCTAAATAGAAGTAGTTAGAAGCATTTGTCCTTTAATACATAAAACTCATTCTACCTTTAACTTACCTTTGACTTACCTTCTACTTACTTATAACACTGTTGATTAGATAATTATATATTCTAATTAGGCTGGCATCTTACACCTAGCTAAGCCCCCTATAGAGAACCTAGGCCCTACGCAGCCCTAAAGGAAAACTAGGGATATTAGACGCTATACTAAGCTAATAGACAGGAAGGATAACTTATAGAAAATGGAATATAAGCTAAGAAAGACTATATACCCTATACTACAAGATACGGCCTAATAAGCGTCTGTAAAGAAACCTATGGACCTCCCACCAGTTAATATCTGCTGTATTAGCGCTATAGGATTCTACCAGAACTTGGTTTAGCCTAATACCGTTACCTTTATAACTAGCCTATATGAAATTAATTAAATGCTTAAGGAAAAGAAAGGCGAGCTTAGCGGATAGAAAAGTGAGCTTATAGATAAAGAACTAGTAGAACAAAAACTACCTAATTAACACTGGAAATTCAAAGACATATTCTCTAAGGCAGTGTTGGATATACTTCTGCCTTACCAACTATATAACTATAAAATTAAGATTAATTAAGGCAAGGGAAGCACCTTTAGCTTTAGCCCTCTCTACCTACAGTTTATCGCCGAATTGTAGGCTATAAAGCAGTACCTTATTAACAACCTTAATAAGGGCTTTATTGAGCCTAGCTAAGCCCCTTTTAACTTACCTATTCTCTTTGCCAAAAAATTAAATAGAGGACTGCGCTTCTGTATTAACTACCGTAAGCTAAATAATATAACCCGTAAGGACCGCTATCTACTACCCTTACTTAATAAGACTCTTACCTAAATAAGTAGAGCTAGGGTCTTTACAAAGCTTAATATCTGCCAGGCCTTCTACTAAATTAGGATAGACCCTAGGTCTAAGGGGCTTACTATATTTTAAACCTATTATAGAACGTATAAATGTAAGGTACCCCCTTTTAGACTAACTAACAGACCAGCTACATACTAGCAGTATATAAATAATGTACTCTTTAACTACCTTAATGACTTCTATACAGCCTACCTAGATAATATTATAATTTACTCTAAGAATAAGCTGGAATACAAGAAGCACGTCTATAAAGTCCTATAATGGCTCCGCGAGGCTAGTCTCCAGGCTAATATTAAAAAGTTAGAATTTAGTGTTAAGCGTATAAAGTACCTAGGTTTTATTATTAGTATAGATAGAATTAAGGCCGACCTAGAGAAAACGGCCATAATTGACCAGTGGACACCCCCACAGACTATAAAGGGGGTATAATTATTTTTAGGTTTTTATAACTTCTACTAACGCTTTATTAAGAACTATAGTAGGATCGCCCAGCCTCTTAACCGCCTTACTAGGAAAGACCAGCCATTCCACTTTAACGCCATATATATGTAGGCCTTTAATGAGCTTAAAAAGCGGCTGGTATTAGCTCCCCTACTTACCCACTTTAACCTAGAATAGCCCTTAATGCTAGAAACTAATGCCTTAGACGGTGTAATAGCTGGTGTTTTTTCCTAGAAGTAACTGGACAGAAAATAGCACCCTATTATATACTTGTATAATTACAGCACCTATTGTACCAACCGCGTGCCTACGCGTTCGGTACGCCAGGTACGCGTTTACGCGTTCGGTGCACCAACCACTCGCTTACGCGTCTGGTGCACTTATAAAGCACTAACTAATTAGGGGGAGGACGCATCAGTATATAGACCACGTAGTCTGCTTCATACAATCGACAGTCACCACCATCCCAAAGAGCATACAATACTATACGTATTTCGTGCCCCGGGATACGACTCACTCATACTATTAAGTTAGTACGAACAATACTATTTGAAGACTATAATAGATGCTAAGCTAAACTACTATATCCATAATAAAGAAATGCTGGCTATTATCTCTAGCTTTTAGCACTGGTGTATATAGCTAGAGGGGACCCCTAAGCCTATTAAGGTAGTTTTAGATTATAAGGCCTTAGAATACTTTATAATAACTAAGGCCCTTACGGCCCGCCAGGCACGCTAGGCAGATATTCTATCTTAGTTTAACTTCTTAATTATATATAGACTAGGCGCTATAAACCGTGCGGATGCTCTTATAAGGCGTAAACAGGACCTAGGTAACTAGGCGGCTATAAAGATCTTATTATAGACCTAGGCACTACTATAACCAGAGCACCTTAACCCCTAGATATAGGTAGAACTAAATATAAACCCTTTAGACGCTAAGATATGCCCTATTAACTCTATGGAACTTAACCTTATTAATAAACTGCTATAGGCAAACCGTACGGCCCCTTCTCTACAGGAGTGCCACAAAAAGGTAAAGGATGCTACTAGCCTATGGTCCCTTAAAAACGGACTACTTAAGCACCGGGAACGGCTAGTGGTGGTAGAGGAACAGAATTTATAGACTTAGCTTATTACTAAAGCATATACTTAGGTCTCTACGGCCTACTCTAGAAAAAATAAGACCTATAGAATTATTGGCAACCGCTACTACTAGCCCAAAATGGTTATGGATATTAACCGCTATATATAGAACTGCGATAACTACTATAGGTTTATAATTCCACAAGATAAGACCCTAGGGCTATTAAAGCCACTCTTAATACTAGAACGCCCCTAGTAGTATATCTTTATAAACTTCCATAAGTTACCTACAGACCGCAACAGATATAATATGGTTATGATCCTAGTTAACTACTTTAGTAAGCGCCCATTCTTAATCCCCTATTATAAGAATATTAATGCTAAAGAGGCGGCCTAACTGTATATCTACTATATCTACTAAATTTACAGACTACTAGATACTATTATATCTAACTATAGGCCGCAGTTTATATTAGTCTTCTGGAATAAGTTTACCTAAATCCTAGGTATTAGGCTAAAGCTCTCTACGGCATACTACCCCTAGATAGATAGTTAGACAGAGATTATAAATCAGTACTTAGACTAGAGACTCCAGCCCTTTATTAACTACTTTTAGGATAACTAGAGCGGACTACTACCTATAATAGACTACGCCCAGGTAACCCTACCTTATAACTCTACGGGGTTTGCACCTATTTAGCTAGAAATAGGATACTTACCCTATATAAGCTTTAACTAGAAGAGACCAAAAGGACTATAAACTATACGCAAAAAACTATCTTATAAGGAAGCATAGCAGTATGCTAGACGCTTAGAAGAAGTATAGATAGTAGCCTATAAGAACCTAGAGAAGGCCTAGAAATTAATAAAACAGCAAGTAAATAAATACAGGCGTAAGCCCGACTTTACTATAGGCGATAAGGTCTAGGTTATAACAAAGAACTAAAAGATAGAACGGCCTAGCTATAAGCTAGACTATAAAATAGCAGAACTGTATAAGATCCTTAATAAAGAAGGCAACTTATATAAGGTTAAACTCCTAGACTTAATTAAAGTCCACCCTGTTTTCTTACTAGATAAGCTATAGAAAGCTATAAATAACCCACTACCTAGATAAAAGAATAAGCCTCTACTACCGATTTAAGTTAATAGCAATAACGAATAGGAAGTTAATAAAATACTAGCCTATAAACTAGTATAAGGAACGCTAAAATACTATATCTAATAGAAAGGTTACGATCTAGACCTAACCTAGTACCCTACTTTGTTAGCGACTCAGTCAATCGAGGCATGAGCACGGCAAGAGGGTCGCGCAAGCCTATATGATTGGATTGTCTATAAACGAGGATCTAAAGCTAAAGAAAGGAAACAAGAAGAACGGAAGTACCACTTAAAGTTATATACAATCTAATAGTCACGTAATGGCAACTTGCCGCAACTTGCCGTCACATAACGGCAGTTGCGGCAATTTGCCAGTGCCATAACATTACCCCCCCCTCCAGAAAAGCCTGCCCTCAGGCTTTATATGTCCGTATTACCCCTACGGGGCATTCTTATCTTTATACTCTACTAGTAATTTGTTGTCTTTGCTATGCTAGCAATCCATCTACTTATCTAAGTACTTTGGCGGTCTAGGTTTGTTAGAATAACGGCTATAAAACTCTTGTAACTTATAGGGGCTACCTATAAAATTCCATGCGGGGTACTAGGTAGGGTCTGGATTATATCCTTTCCAACTTATATGGTACTTTAGTATTCCTTATACAAGTTTATAGGCTAGTATTTCTTTAATTTCCCATTTGTTGTCGCTATTAACTTAAATTGGTAGTAGAGGCTTATTTTTTTATCTAGGTAGTAGGTTATTTGCAGCTTTCCATAGCTTATCTGGTAAGAAAATAGGGTAGACTTTAATTAAGTCTAGGAGTTCGACCTTATATAAGTTGCCTTCTTTATTAAGGATCTTATACGGTCCTACTATCTTATAGTCTAGCTTATAGCTAGGCCGTTCTATCTTCTAGTTCTTTATTATAACCCAGACCTTATCGCCTTTGGTAAAGTTAGGCTCGCGCCTATGCTTATTTACTTACTATTCCATTAATTTCTAGGCCTTCTCTAGGTTTTTATAGGCTACTATCTATGCTTCTTCTAAGCATCTAGCATACTACTGTGCTTCCTTATAAGATAGTTTCTTATGTATGGTTTATAGTCCTTTTGGTCTCTCCTAGTCAAAGCTTATATAGGGTAAGTATCCCATTTCTAGCTGGATAGGTGCAAACCCTATTAAGTTATAGGGTAGGGTTGCCTAGGCGTAGTCTATTATAGGTAGTAGTTCGCCCTAGTTGTCCTAAAAGTAGTTAATAAAGGGCTAAAGTCTCTAGTCCAAGTATTAATTTATAATCTCCGTTTAACCATCTGTCTAGGGGTAATATGCTATAGAAAGCTTTAGCCTAATACTTAGGATCTAGGTGAACTTGTTCCAGAAGGCTGATATAAACTACGGCCTATAATCGGATACGATAGTATCTAGTAGTCCGTAAATTTGGTAGACGTAGTAGATATACAGTTGGGCCGCCTCCTTAGCATTAATATTCTTATAACAGGGAATTAAGAACGGGCGCTTGCCAAAGCGGTTAACTAGAATTATAACCATATTATATCCGTTGCGGTCTGTAGGTAACTTGTGGAAATCTATAGAGATATACTGCTAGGGGCATTCTAGTATTAGGAGTGGCTTTAATAGCCCTAGGGTCTTATCTTGTGGAATTATAGACCTATAGCAGTTATCGCAGTTCTGTATATAGCGGTTAATATCTATAACCATTCCGGGCTAGTAGTAGCGATCGCTAATAATTCTACAGGTCTTATTTTTTTTAGGGTATGCCGTAGAAACCTAAGTATATACTTCGGTAATAAGTTAAGTCCGTAAATTCTATTCCTCTGCCACCACCAGCCGTTTCCAGTGCTTAAGCAGTCCGTTTTTAAGGGACTATAGGCTAGTAGCATCCTTTACCTTTTCGCGGTACTCCTGTAAAGAAGGGGCTATACGGTTTACCTACAGCAGTTTATTAATAAGGTTAAGTTCTATAGAGTTAATAGGATATATCTTAGCGTCCAAAGGGTTTGTATTTTGTTCTGCCTATATCTAGGGGTTAAGGTGCTCTGGTTATAGTAGTGTCTAGGTTTGTAATAAGATCTTTATAGCCGCCTAGTTACCTAGGTCCTATTTACGCCTTATAAGAGTATCCGCACGGTTTATAGCGCCAGGTTTATATATAATTAAGAAGTTAAACTAAAATAGGATATCCACCTAGCGTGCCTGCCGGGCCGTAAGGGCCTTAGTTATTATAAAGTATTCTAGGGCCTTATAATCCAAAACTACCTTAATGGGCTTAGGGGTCCCCTCTAGCTATATACACCAGTGCTAAAAGCTAGAGATAATAGCCAGCATTTCTTTATTATGGATGTAGTAGTTTAGCTTAGCATCTATTATAGTCTTTAAATAGTATGCAACAGGGTGCCATTCTCCGTCCGGTTACTTCTAAGAGAAAATACCGGCTATCGCGCCATCTAAGGCATTAGTTTCTAGCATTAAGGGCCGTTCTAGGTCAAAGTAGGCAAGTAAGGGAGCCGATACCAGCCGTTTTTTAAGCTTATTAAAGGCCTGCATACATATAGCGTTAAAGTGGAATGGCTGGTCCTTCCTAGTAAGGCGGTTAAGAGGCTAGGCGATCCTGCTATAGTTCTTAATAAAGCGTTAGTAGAAGTTATAGAAACCTAAAAATAATTGCACCCCCTTTATAGTCCGTGGGGGTGTCCACTAGTTAATTGCGGCTATTTTCTCTAGGTTGGCCTCAATTCTATCTATACTAATAATAAAACCTAGGTACTTTATACACTTAATACTGAATTCCAATTTCCTAATATTGGCTTAGAGACCGGCCTTGCGGAGCCATTATAGGACTTTATAGACATACTCCTTATATTCTAACTTATTCTCAGAGTAGATTATAATGTCATTTAGGTAGGCCGTATAGAAGTCATTAAGGTAGTTAAAGAGTATATCATTTATATATCGCTAGTACGTAGCCAGTCCGTTAGTCAGTCTAAAAGGAAGTACTTTACATTTATATGTTCTATAACGGGTTTAAAATATAGTAAGATCTTCTAATCTAGGGTCTATCCTAATCCAGTAAAAAGCCTAACGGATATCAAGCTTAGTAAAGACCTTAGCTCTACTTATTTAGGCTAGAGTCTTATTAAGTAAGGGCAGTAGATAGCGGTCCTTATAGGTTATATTATTAAGTTTGTAGTAGTTAATACAGAAACAAAGTCCTCCATTTAGTTTTTTGGTAAAAAGAATAGGCGAGTTAAAAGGGGCTTAACTAGGCTTAATAAAGCCCTTATTCAGGTTATTAATAAGGTACTACTTTATAGCTTGCAATTCGGCAGTTGACTGCTAACAAAGGGGGCTATAACTAAGGGTGTCTTCCTTGTCTGGCTCAATCTCAATCTTATGGTCATACGGTCAGTAAGGTGGGAGCATATTAGATACTACCTTGGAGAATATATCCTTGAATTTCTAGTGTTAATGGGGCAGTTTCTGTTCTACTAGTTTTTTATTTATAGGCTTACTTTTCTATCCGCTAAGCTTGCTCTCCTTTTCCTTAATTAATTGATCAATTTTATATAAGCTGGTGGTAAAGGTAATAGTATTAGGTTAGACTAAGTTCTAATAGAATCCTACAGCGCCAATATAGCAGATATTAACTGGGGGAAGGTCCATAGGTTTCTTTATAGACTTTTATTAGGCCGTATTTTATAGGATAAGGTTTATAGTCTTTTTTAGCTTATATTCCATTTTCTATAAGTTGTCCTTCCGGTCTATTAGTTTAGTATAGCGTCTAGTATTCCTAGCCTTCCTTTATAGCTGCATAGGGCCTAAGTTCTCCATAGGGGACTTGGCTAGGTTACTACTAATTTCCTAGGTCTCTAGTATAGGTGGCGTAGCATAAGTAGTCTAGGGGCGGCTTAGTATATAGACCTGTTATAGATCAAGCTATACGTCTTTCTTAAAGGCCTAGTCCCTACGCATAGTATCGGCCTAGTAAACGGTATCTATCTATAGGCGCATAAGGTTTTCTATTATAATGCTAATTTCCTTTATAAAAGAAGGTGTTAGGGGTAGGGTTTTAGGCCAAACAAACCGTCTACTCCGTATATTAAGCTGTAAGCCTAGATAGGCTAGCTATTTTCTTCCTAAGATTATATCGTGGCTTCCTAGGTCTGTAATAAGAAAGGGGACGTTATACTGCCTTTATCCATCAACACAAAGGTAGATCTATAAGATAGTTATAATAGGTGGTCCTATCCGTCTATTATACCCACAGATAGGGACTAGTTTAGGCAGTTCTTTAAGGGGTGTATTTAAAAAGTTAGCCAGCTTTATAGCGTACTGGGTGTCTATTAAGGCAAAGGCATTTGCTCTAGAGTTAGCTAAAGTAGAGGTTAAAACTTAATATCCATTATAAAATAAAGTATAAGGGATAGTGCAGCTTCTTCTACTAACTAGCCAACCTAGATTAATATATAATATATTAATTCCTTTTAACCCTAGAGAGAAGTCTTTCTCTAGGGTTCCTCTTTTTCTAACTCCTTGCTATCCTCCTAGATTAACAGAACTTTATCCATTTTTGCCTTTATTAGGTAGTCCTTGGCAAAGTAGTTCTTCTAGCTATATAAAAAGCAAGCTCCTTAATTACTAAGGGCCTGTCTACAGGGGTTACTATATATTGGCTAAGTATGCGCTAGACCTATAGTAGGGCTAGCTGCGTGGCTAGCTACTAAACTAACGGCGGGCTATGCGGCTAGTGCTATAGGAGTTGCCAGTTATGCTAGGGCACTGCGGGCCGTTCTTGTAGCGCTTATAGTCTAGTTTAAAGAGTTTCTAGCTTTATACCGCTTGGCTTATACCTTAATTTAACAGAGGCCTTAATTAATAGCTAGGTAGTGGTCTGTAAGTACCTTTAGCATTTATACTATAGTAAAAACTAGCAGTATAGCACGCTATAGGTCTAGGGTAAGCTTATTAAAAAGGTCTAGCATTAGGTCTTTATGGGGAATTTAGGCTTAGCCGGCTAGGTACAGAAAGCGGGTCTAAAAAGTTAAAAAGGTCTCTATTATTTTTATATTAAGGGCCTTATAATCAAGGCAGGCGTTTTATGTCTTAAAGGGGTCCTTATAAATAGAAGATAGGTGGTTAATTATTTCTTCTCTAGAGAGGAAGGGGTCTGCTAAGTCCTAGGCGTATCGCGGACATAGATGCGTCTATATATCCCTACTAGTATAGCCGAAGACATAGGCCATCTTAGCTTAAGTAGTATAGAAGTGGTTTGTATTAACCTTAAGCTTATCTTGCAGTTAAAGCTTCTAATTATTAAATATAGGGTCAGTTCTGTCTGTAAGCAAAGGAGGGTCCGTAACCTTTGCGGATTACAATAATGCTAATGCTGTGCGTTAGGCTAGGGTCTTAAGGACTATAGCAAGTCTTTGGGTATCTAATAACTCTTTACTAGGTATAGGGGTATCTCTAGTTTTAAGCAGCTCTTAAAGCCGCTTAATTTTAGTATTAGCTACTATAAGTTCTTTCTAGGGGGTTAAAACGGTGACTGTTTTACTATTAGAGGTATTTGCGGGTCCTATAGCGGCTTTGCCGGCTGCTGTATTTCTTGGCATAGTGGTAGGGGTTTTAGGTAATTTTTGGTGTTTATTTATTTTCTAGGGGTTCTGGTCCGTATATGTCCTATTCTTAGGTTTCGCGTTCTATTTATGTTCTTTTGGTTCTATCCTGTCCTTATAGTCCTGGTGATGTCCTTAGGGTCCTGTTCTGTGTCCTTGTAGATATATTTAAGTTCCTTCTTAGAAAGAAAGAGTGGTAGAAAGAGCTTTAGATAATGTTAGCAACTTAGTTAATTAAGGCATAAGCACAGTAAGAGGGTCGCGCAAGCCTATATAATTGGATTGTCTATAAACAAGAATCTAAAGCTAAAGAAAGGAAATAAGAAGAACGGAAGTACCGCTTAAAGTTATATACAATCTAATGGTTATGTGATGGCAACTTGCCGCAACTTGCCATCACGTAACGGTAGTTGCGGCAATTTGCCAGTGCCGTAATATACTTAGAACTTTATAGGTTGCCCCTAGAAGCTTAAAGAATTCTATAACTAATACCCTAATAAGCTAGGGCCCCCAAAGTATCTAGATAAGTAGATAGAGTGCTAGTATAGTAAAGATAATAAGCTACCTGTTAAGCATATAGATAAGAACACCCTATAGACATAATACGGACATACAAAGCTTAAGGGCAGGCTTTTTTGGAGGGGGGGGTAATATTACGGCGCTAGTGGAAAACGGTGGATTATAGTAGACGTTATAGTAGACGCTAAGTTATGTAAGTCCACGTAACTAGAGGACCGCATAAAACTTTACACGGCGCTGCTATTCTTCTCCCTTCCTTTCTCTAGCTTTGGATCCTCGTTTATAGACTACCAATTGTATAGGCTTGCGCGTCCCTTATACCGTGCTTATACCTCAATTGACTGAGTCGCTAATACTTAATACTTTAATAATCGCCAAACATTCTTAATCGGATTTAAATCGGGTAAATTAGTAGGCCATCTTATCCTCTATATATTGTTGCACTTGTGTAGAGACTTTATGGCGTTAGCCGTATAGGAAGGTGCTCTGTTCTCTATTAAGATTACGTTTTCCCTGCCTATATATTGCTCTACCTCTCTTTTATATGCGTAGATTGCAGGAACTACGTGCTCTTTATATATATCTCTAGAGATCTTACCCTATTCCTTTTTAAACACTACTAATTTGCCCTTTCTATAGAGAGAGATTGTTTAGTGTATTATCTAAGCACTATAGATATAGAACTTAGGAAAGTAACAGCTGCTTAAATACTTCTCCTTTGGCTGTTAAGTTATATATACCTTACTAAAGCCACCTGTTATAAAGGAGGCTTTATCTATTTATAAAATCCGTGCCTATATCTAATTGGGCCAGTTATAGTATACTAAGGCCCATATAAGACGATCCTGCTTATATGCCTATTAGCAACTCAGTCAATCGAGGCACGAGCACGGCATGAGGGACGCGCAAGCCTATATAATTGGTAGTCTATAAACGAGGATCCAAAGCTAGAGAAAGGAAGGGAGAAGAATAGCAGCGCTGTGCGAAGTTTTATGCGGTCCTCTAGTCACGTGAACTCACGTGACTCGGCGTCTACTATAATCCACCGTTTTCCACCAGCGCCGTAACAGTGCCTCTATAAGAAGTGGCTTCTCTATTACAACATGACGGTAATATTACTCCTTTTTAAATGCAGTAATAAGTATATATCTGCAAGCTTGCACTCCCTCTAATTTAGCAACCTCTTCTAATAGCATACAACGGTAGTATATATTAATTATGGCTTAGGTAATTAAACGTTTTTGAATAGGAGTATTAAGTATATAAGGTCTGCCTATAGGCTTTTGAGGAGTCTCGCTGTATAATATAATGGTAGAGCGAATAGTTGTATATGGAAGTCGTAAGGAGGAAGTAATTTAAGTGTAGTTTTGAGATCCAAAGCGATGCAAAGAAAAGATATGGCAGCGTTTGCGGTAGGTAAGATGTGTATTTGGTATTCGATTTGGGTCGACATTTTGATGTCGCGGAGGGTGGTGGCCACGGTTGGCGCGAATAAGAGCAGGCATTACGCTTAGAACGAGTATACAAGGATAAGATGAAGAGTTTTGCATACAAATAAGTTAGAAATCTCTTTTGTGGGGTGTGAGAAAATTTTCAACTGCAGATACTCCCTATTGCGCACTAATACTGACAGGGGGGGCGTGCGACCCGTACGTGGTACCCCCTTGTAGTCCTGCGAGTGGGTCGTGCAGGTCGGGCTCGCGGCATATCCTCGGCTTTGCTAAAAGCGGTTAGCGGCTACACTGCACTTAGTTAGCTGGTCCAATTTAGCGTGCAACACATCCGCTTCTTAGGCATGGCGTCTGAATCTCTCTGCTCTCGATGCTGTGAACTACCATTTGAAACGCTCTTCTTCGGACGGTATTCTCGCATCACTGAGGAGCTACCGCTTAAACCCCTGCACGATGTGTGGAAACCACGAAATTGCACGTTTTGTGGTCTCGTCAAAGAACTCCTCGGGGCACATTTCGGCACGGAATACATGGAGGCAAAACTTGCGGAAGGTCACTATGCAGATATAATACTGTATCGCATGCCACTGGATGTTTCGTTCGACAGGTTTAATGGCTCCACAGAAGTCGATGTGGCATGCTACCTCGAGGTCGGGTTGAACACTCCAGACCATCTCCACGGCAAACAGCCTCAGATCCACCGCCAGGACAGAAAGCGAAATGACGGTTCCGGTCGAGATTGGGTGATGCCCTCGATATTTGCCATTCAGGATTCGGAACAAAGAATGTCCAGGGGGCTTCCTGGCCGTTTTGTGGATCGCGATAGAGTAGACCGGCACCTTATCAAACGTTGGTACTCGACCTGCTTGGGTTCTCATGATGTGAATGATAAAGGGGCCAATACCGAATCACTCTCTTCATCACATCGAAACCGTCGCTCACACTTGAGAGTCATCGACGTCGAAAGTGCATGCATTGTACCGTGCCCGCCCGATGCTCCCTACATAGCCCTGAGCTACCAATGGGGCACAGATCAGAAGGTCAAGTTGAGGAAAGAATATATAAGTATCATGACAACACCAGGCTTCTTCAACACTGCAGAAGGCCAACCAGCGCAAACCATTCGGGATGCAATGACCATGGTGCAGCAGTTAGGGTACAGGTTCACCTGGGTCGACGCCCTGTGCATTGTACAGGACGATATCGAGAACGTCATTGAGAACGTGGATCGAATGAATCAAGTCTACCAAGGAGCGCATCTTACTTTCGTTGCAGCTGCTGGCCAAAATGCCTACCACGGCCTACCAGGAGTCTCGACACCACGGAAGGAACGTCAACTACGCGTCCACATCAAAGGTATCACGATCTCCAGCATGCGCACACGGAGCCATTAGTTTCACGCGATGGAATACACGTGGGTGGACGTACCAAGAGCGCCTTCTATCCAAAAGACTCGTTATATTCACGGCGTCGCAGGTGTTTTACCAATGCGATCGGGGCTGTGGCTTTCAGGAACAGTACCAATACACACCCGGCAGCGACTTCACCCACACCCTCCCTGATCCGCTCACAAGGCTCGATTTCGAGAACCGGAATATCTGGGAGGTGTATGCCATCGCAGTCGCAGAGTACACCAGACGGTCCCTTACTGATCCAATGGACAAGCTGCGCGCTTTGAGCGGCATATTAAATTGCCTCGAGCAACCGTTCGGAGCACCCTTCTTCTTCGGTCTTCCTTCTACTCTCTTCGATGTGGGATTACTTTGGAAGCCGCTTGGCCCTTGCAGTCGTGACAGCTCGGCATTTCCTAGTTGGTCATGGGCTGGCTGGGATGGCGCTGTCGTCTATGAGTTGATAGATTGCATGAACAACATGTGCGAATGTGTTATCAGTCAGGCTGAAATAAAACCACTGGACGAATATTTTCGCATATGTTCCGAAATCACTTCTGAGGCAAACGTTTCGTTCCTAAATTTTGATACCTTAAAATGGCGCCGGAGGTTTGACGAAGAAGAGCTCGCAGTCGAGTACGAGAATCTTGACTCAAGGTACTCAAAATACCGCTACCCACGTCCGCTCCCACTCCCTAACAGTCCGGATCACAAATTCTCCTCGCAACCAACATCGACAGTCTTAAACATCTCCGCAAAAGTAGCAAAGTTCTGGTTGACCGATGAGCATTCCCATATGGTAGATCCACTATTTTTAGTCAAAGCAGCGTGCAAACAAGGATTTCACGAATTATGCTACCTCGCCATCTTAGACGACCAGCAACAAATGGCCGGCACAATCATAGTCAATGGCGCCCTTTTACCCCAACTAGTCAACAAGAAGCACAGATTCCTTGGACTTTCGCGCTCAACACTGTATCGCATCGACGAAGACCCATCTTGGGATCCCATCACACATTCCTTCAAACACTGGCGCAGGCAGAAACTCCCGCTCACAGTCGAGAATGTTAAGGATGATCCGAAAACATATACTCAGGGGAGACTGATTTCTATGCCTGCGGATGATGATGTGGAGCCCAATGACAGATTTTTTGATAGGAGGTGTTTCAGCGATCAGGTGTTCTGGCCGGCGGTTAATGTTCTATTGTTGTCGGAAGAGAAGAAAGGTGTTGCGGAGAGGTTGGGCATTGGCAAGATACATATCGATGCCTTTAAGCTTGTTGCAGTACGGGAGCAGATACTCTTGGGATAATCTTCCACCCTCGAACGTGGCCATATACAACAGATAAGTCGAGGTATATTTGAAACATCTACAGTATAAAGCAGAACGAGCGACCAAGCAAAAGAAAATCAAAGGACAAACTTGCAAACGCTAAGGTATGAGCGATATAATAGAATGTGGAGGTTAAGGGCGGCAAACAAAGGTTTAGAGGAGCAGAGACGGAGCGAACTTTAGCTGGGGACCTGCAAAAGGAGCCTGCGGCTCATGGGATGGACTTCATCCGGCAAGCCCGAGGGGGTAGTGCTACGAGCGTGCGAAGGGATGGCAACCTGCGTCATAGTCTCGCTTCAATCTATTGGCCTTTTATAAAAAGGTCTCCTTTTGCTTTCGAAAAATCTCATTTGTGGCTCGCTCTGACCTTGGTAGTGACCTTTGCTTTTGAAACATGACTGTAGTACGAGATAATTAATGACCTGGTAGCTTTCTGGCGTTTTATAGGGTAACTAGGGTGCGGGGTGACTCTGAATTCCCATTATTAAAAAGTAATCGATTATAGAGGTGACTAGTCTAACTCGACTCGTCAGCTTATTAGGTTAAAAATGTATTTTCGGGGAGTTAAATATACAGGAAGAAGTATCTCTCATACAAAATTGCGAAAATTGAAGTTGAGCGCCATAGAGTTCCGCACCAAAGGCCCATTCGGTATTTTACATCTATGGCCCTGTAGCAAAATGGGTATCTAATTGCCAATAAAAAACCCATATCCCGTCCTGTCAACATCCCATATCCCGCTATGCCACAAACCAATACCCAGCGTTTTGTTATAAAATCCAGTAAAAATACACAATTATAGTAACACGAGACTCAATACTCCCTTTAACCATATTTGGCCTCACTTCATTCGTACACTGATGCAGAGATAATATTCCACATGGATTATAAATATCGCCACATGCACACACCCTATCTGACTGACTGCTATTCAGTCCAAGCTCACTCCACCTTCTCTCCTCTCGCCCGGCAACCCAGGCTCTGGCGTTGCGGCGCTGCTTCCCACGACGCTATTATCTCCTTGCCCCGCATCCGTCTTATTCAAGTTCGGAAACATAGGCCTGACGACAACTTCGTCCTGGACATCGTCTAGCTCGCTTAGCTCACTCTCATCATCCGCGCTATCATGCATGCTGCCCGGCGCGCTGCTCTCCACATTACCGCCAGCCGCCGCTAGTGCCAGCGCCGTGGGTCCAGTAGGAACCAGCAACTGCCCGCCAACAGCGCTATCGGCAGGCGTTGCATCAGTGGACGACGGCCGTTCCGCTAGTGGCCTCGTGGGGATCACGACCTGTGGATGCACTCCTGTTGGCGGTGAGCGGATTGGGATTGCCGGCGCGGCGGGCTTCGTCACGGCAGCTTCAGCTTTTCTCTGAAGTTCGCGGCGGCCGACGCCCTTGGCGCGTGGACGCGTCGTCGGATCTATGTGCGGGACGCGCAGGTTTTCGTGCGACATCGTCTGCGTGAAGTAGTCCCGCTGGGGCACCTCTGTCGCGCTGTCCACCTGCGTATTCATAAGGGAGGTGAGCGACATCATATTCGGGGGTGGTTGGGACGTTGGGCCTGGAACATTCGGAGGGGGAGGGGGAGCTTGCTGCTGTTGCAGTTGCGGTTGCAGTTGCGGCTGCGGTTGCAGTGGCTGCGGCGGCTGGGATGCGGGCGCTGGCGGATCAAGGATTGGGCCAATCTGGGCATACAACATCGCGTAAGCGTCGCCGATGAGGTCGTCGATAAGCAGCGATTTCATGAGGCCGTTGTTGAGCCGCTTGAGCTCGATGACGTCGCGTAAGACGTCGAGAATCGGGTTCTGCGTTGACGGTTGTTGGCACCATTGCTCGAGCCTGGCACTTCGCGCTGTAAACTCGTCGTGGTTGAGACTCTTGAACACTGCATCTTCGTGGCCTTCGAGAATCTTGCCGACTCGACGCAGTAGCTTCAGATACGCGAGGCAAAGCTCCTGCCAGAGCTTGCCGTGCTCGAAAAACTCGTGGGGTTTCTTGCGGACACGCTTGGCTAGAGCTTCGAGATTCGGCCGGTCACCCGTCTGCACGAGTAGTTTGATGAAAAAGCGCGTGTAGCGGGTTGTGTAGACGAAATGTCTGCCTGGCCTTTCGTTCTCAGGTTTCCATACCTGGATTGCCATTGTCTTGGTGAATATTTGCTGCGAAAGCTCTTGTTTGGCGCCCATGGCAGCATATATCTCCTCTGAGGATTCATCGTAAACCACGTGAGCAGCACGTGCTGTCATGCGATGGTGCCAGCCTGATTTGTCTGCGTTGCGGAGAGCCTTTAAGACTTGCAGAATATACTTTTCCCATTCGTCTAAATCGGTGCATATAGGGACGCTCTTCGAGTAGGGCGTATTCTGTAAGATGTCGCTGCCTGTTTCAGGCTCGATCTCCCTTTGCTGGACCAACTTGTGGACTATAGAGACGAGCTTGTAGTGAGGCTCAAGAATTGGTTCGCGGCGGTTGTCTTTCTTTTCGGGAAGGACTTCGATGGCATGTACGAAAGCATCCACGACCTCCTGGTAGCCTGGAGGCTTGTTGTTCCCACGGGTTGCTTCGTCGGCCTGGTGCATCTTCCAGAGACACTTGCCGAGCATGTAGTGGTTCCTATTGGGTTATGAGCAATGTGATAAAGAGTACTAAAAATATAGTTAATTTCACTTACCACCACTTGTCCGGCTTTCCTGCCACAGCTCTCTTAAATAGCACGCTGGCGAATTTCCAAGCTGTGTAATGCCGTAAGGGAACAAATGGAGCTCCCTGATAAACTGTCTGGCCACTGAAGTACTTCTGCTCGGTTTCTCGCAAAGAGAACGCTTGCATATTGAATGGCTCTCTGGACGAGGAATAAACCCGGTTGCCAAAGTCGGTATACATGTCAGAGACCTTTGCTGCAATCTGATGTGAAGAATCTGCTTCGCGAACTGCGCATGCAACGGCCATGGTGAAACAATGGATAGCGCATCTCTGGAAATGAAGAATCTCCAGACTGTTACTGTTTAGCTTCTCTGCAGTCCATGAAACCGCCTCCTCAAGCTGCGAGTCGTTTGCTTGTGCCAAGCGATACCAAGTTTCCCATCGATCCATGGTATACTCTAGGTCTTGCATAAAGAATGCTGCTGCAAAATTGATATCTTCTGTGGGACCTGGAACCACCCTTTTCTGTGAACGAAACTTATTCAATGCAATGTTGCCCATAAGGAAATACCAGCCCTTCGAAGCCGCGATGGCCCGTTTTGGAGAGATGTACTTGGTGGATAATGTGCCAATACCTTCAAGACATCTGTACAAAGCGATAGGGTTAACCGGAGATTTGAAAAAGGATGTGAGGACCTTGCGGTTCAATGCCATGTCGTCGTTGGCTTTGGGTCTACCGAGAGCGCCGTGGACTTTGTCGATGGTGATCTTAAGCTCAGTCTTTGGTAGATCCTTGATGTTGACCTTCTGCGCCTGACTCATAATAAATGACAGTAACTGCGAGGCAGTCTTCTTATCCAGCACTTCGTTTGTAGAACCGAATTCCATACAGTCAAGCATATTTGTGAACGTCTTCAACCCGTATAAATCGTACAGGACCTGGGCAAACTCGGTATCTCGGGTATTAGGATCGTTAACGTCAGGCAACTGGACAAGCTCGTCCTTCACAAACCTCAAAAACGTCCTTCCAGCAGAGTGACAGTAATATCGAATGCCAGTGGCATAATGAACATGGCGGAGAAATTCGAACCGGTCTTCTGCAGGACTAGGAAAGGCCGCTGCGTTCTGCTCGATTCCTTCTTTAAGTAAATGATACTGCAGCATCCATGCACGTAGGTGCATATCATGCAACTTGCTTATGACCGCAAGGTATGTCCCGTTCGGACAACCTTCGTATGTAGGTGGTGGAAGTTGTCCAACACGGAGCATATCCTCATACACGTTGACAGCACTCATTATCCGCAATAATTCCGCCACTGCATTCATCGATGATTGCAAGTGCTCGTAATCGACACACTCAAACGCTTTTGGATCGCCTTTGGTCATCTGAAGTATCTTAATGAGGAGTTCGTCAATGATCCGAATTCGACTCAGTAGCATGTATTGCCGATCTGACTCCTGGGCTTCTTCATAAGTCGTCGCACTAAATTCTCTCATGAGCGTCTCGATGCTTCTTAAGTAACAAGATACGACCTTCGGCGCGTATTCGATCGCTTCATATGCTTCGCGTAGGCGTTGCCAGAGTGAGAGTCGGAGAGAAACATTAGCGGTATCGAGGAATTTCTTCATTTCTTGAAAAGGAGAAGGTTTCGCTGGTTTGCTTGAGTCCGATGGAGCGTCTGTAGATTCACCATCTAAGGTTGGTGGGCTGTCAGGTTGGTTCTGATCAGTCTCGTTGCTACTAGGTGCTGCCTCCAATTGGATGTGATCTAACGGCTCTAGTATGGGCTCCAAGCTCTCAATGACAGCAACAGGATCCTTTTCGTCATGGTTGAAAACTCTCATGAAGAAATCTTTCATGCTTATTCGAGCAAGTTCGCGATCCGCTGCCGCAATGGATAGCTCAGGCATGACGGCGTTGTTCTGTACCTCGATTGTTGGTTCTCCACGCGATTTGAAAATGATCTTGAGGTCCTCCATGCAGTGGATAATATGCTCCTGCGAAATGGCTTCGCATACACTCATATGAAAAGCCGAAGCCCATATGTGTCGAAGAGCAAGTTCGTCAAGATCAGCATTTTTGCCAACGCTCGATCGAAGCTGTAGAACGTCTCGGGATAGTGCAGCCCATCTCTCCAAGCGATCCTTCTGGATGGTCTGAGTAATTGAATCTACTCCACTGTTAGGGTGCCTAATCAAAGAGTAAATGTCTAAATGGAGTTCAAACAGCGTTTGAATCATTTCAATAAGTGCGAGCTCTTGGTCGCTCATTTTGTATGCCTTTCCAACAGTTCCAGCTTTGAGAAACTTAAAATCAAGATCCCAGGCGCGATCCTGCAGATGTTGGTAGATGTAGTCGTCAAGATTGACGATAACCTGAACAACATGACGTTTGAGTTCTTCGGGCCATCGGTACTGGATATAACTCGACTGGCCCCTCTTCTTTGACGTTGGGGACGACCCTGGCAAGGTCAAGCATTCAAGCCAAGTAAACGCAACTTCCTTGATAGAGAGCCACTGGGAGTTGATTTTCTGGGCGAATTTAGACAGTCCTTCTCCGCCTAATATTGGCTTGGTACAAGCCTGGGAGATCCCAGATTTCGCGTAGCCTAAGAAAGCGTTCAGTCCTGCCTCTCGTGATATGCCGCCCAGATCGACTGTTTCACCGCTCAGCAGTACGGCTGCGGTCTTTGGACCGTTTGTTTGAAGTGCGGTAAAAAGATCACGGGCAGTTCTTGTTGGCCCTTCACCAGAATTGTTAGGTGACTCTGGCTGAGTATCCGTGAGTGCATCTCTTAATTCCTTTGATGATCCAAGGCCCTTCACATCAAGTTTTGCTAATAAGTCATTGACAATCTCAAAAAGATATTGGTCCGCAAGCGTGAATGTTGATAACTGGTCCTCCATTTGCTTGGCTAAATCCAGCCCTGCAGTTTCAGCACTGCTAGTTCCTTCAACAACGGACCCGCGAGCACGGATTCGTTTACTCCTTACGCGTCCTCCTTCCGCCGTCTCCGGGAGTCCGGCAGAATCGGTAGAGCGCTTGCGGGACTGTGCAGGTGTAGATTCAGTAGGTGGAGGTTCATCTTCCGATTTCTTATCAACCTGATCCGCGTCGACTTCAGCATCTTGCATTGTGACATCTCCCGTAGCTTCAGTAGAGACAGTTGCAGCCTGGGTTTCAGTAATCTGATCTGACTGTTGTGGCTGAGGTAAAATATCGTTGACACTTTGGACAGGCTCAGATCTCTCCTTTGGTGAAGTATCTTGTGATTCTATGTCGTCGTTGTCGCCAGCGGCATCTACAGGCAGATTGATTCCGACGCCTGGACCGGGTCCTAAATCAATAAATCCACTCTGTTCCGTCATGAACTGATGTAGAATTGTTTCTCCGATTTTGGCCCAGTCTCTTTTACTTGGATTTAAGGAGAACCGTGTTGGCGGGCGGCCAATTATGGGGTCAGGTGCATCTTCCCTGGATACTTCAGATGGTAGCGGTGCGAAGGAGTACGGATTCAATCGTTTCTTGAGAACTGCTGATAATTTCTTCCGTTTAAGAGAAGAAAGGGGAGCCTGTACTAGGGATAAATCATCTTGTAGCTTTTCAATGAGCTACACATGGTTAGCTTAGTACCCATGTAGCAGAAGGGTGATATAATCTCACTTCTCTTAGTTGTTGGCCAGCAAACCCTTCTTCAAGTCCTGGAGGTCGAAGTATACTGTCCAGCCCCTCATCATCTCCATCAAGAACTGCTTCAAGGCAATATCTAGTGATGCGACTGCTGCCTACGAGGGCTGCTACTGATGATGTCCGTGACCATAAATCCAAATCAGCATCATCCTTATCTAGAGCCTCTGCGAAATAACGTAAGGGCATCGCGGCAGCGATGTGGGGTGGGGTAATCGGGGTTCCCTGTTCCTGGATGATCGCTTCATGATGCTCTAGGCGATATTGCATCACCTCAAGCATGAATTGGCCGTGGTTTTTGTACGAAAGATGCAGAATTTGCGGCAGAGTGTTCGGTGCGCTATCCGCAGCACCTGTCAGCTGTACTGGTCCAGGCACAAAATCATCTTGTAGAATATTATCATATTCTAGATTATCTCCGTAAAGCTCATGACGCCGGTACTCGGATAGAGATTCGGTATATTTAAATATCTCGGACTCGAAGAGCTTTGTATAAGCTTCTGTAGCTTTGTCGTAGGATTGTGGGCCTTCAGAATGGTACTTCAAAGCTGTTTGGTATAGTTTTAAGGCTTCCTCGATTTGGATCTCTTTAGTGTCGTCGATTTCATCTTCAGACTCATTGTCAGACTCTACGTTTAGAGCCTTGAAAGCTGACTACAGATAGCAATCATCAGCGATCGTACATCCAAGTAGCGTTCTGTCTTCAACATCTTTACTCAACGATCTATCGTTGGAACGTACCATGTTGTAAGAAGCTACAGGGAAGGCGAAGGTTGTCCCAGAAAAGATTGGGAGTAAGGAAGAGGCTACATTTAGATTGTGGATAACTGAATAGGAGAGGTGGCCTCTATTGAGGCCGGGTTCATGTTAAGTGTGAATATAAAGTGCATGTCGCGTTCGCGCAGAGGTAAAGTTGTCACACGTTCCTTGAGATCGCCCGGCTTGGCGTCCTTTAGCCAACGCTGGCCAATTTGTTTGATTCTAGCTAGTCTTACCTCTCACCTCCCACGCCATTGTTCCCCACCATTTGATACGTGCTGGATTATTCCAGCAAGCTTTAAATAAGCAGGTTACGCCCATTGCGCTGCTCTGCTTCCCCCCGTGCGGCGCCCTCAAGCATGGTTCTTCCAGCTGTTCCTGAGTAGGTTCGCATTTTGTTTTTGGAATCTGAAGCTCATTCCCTATATACTCATGATAAATACTCGAATGTTATATTCAGCTTTGCTGACCCAGCCTTGCGCTATATCAATTGCGCTCTACTCTGAGGAGCAGTATCTGCGCTGCTGCTAGGCGCATTGAATAGCCACCTTCAACATGCTAATACATCACTCACTCTAGGGTCTTCGAAGAGGAGCTACATTCTGCAGTCGAGGCTCGAGCAGACACACTCCAAGCATTACGGGAATTAGGTCCTCCTGACCTTGTTCATCTTGTCAAGCAGCCCATCAAGTCAACCACGAAGCAGGTGCGACGGAGGTCCTGATTACAGACCCTTGATCATACCTCAACGCAACCCTACCACCCGGAGATATACTGAGATTTGTATTAGGTCGGAGTATATCACCATGTCACCGGCATAGACGCCTCCTCTTCGGCCAGTTTGGCAGCTTACATCAATACCCTTACATACTCACCTCACGACAAGACGCATAAAGTGGTATCTGGGCTATATTGGTATGGATGACTGTCACTGATAAACTCACGACAGAGCACTGACCTTTCAGTTGCTACAATGCCTTTTCGCGCCTGGATATGCGCGTCCAGGTTGCTATACCAGGAACGGTAGAGAGCTACTGCATAGACGAGCGGGGAGACAAGCGGGTAGCAACAGACGATTTATGGCTGGAAACATATCTATGCAGCGTCCTTCGCGCATATTCATATGCAGACGATGGCTCAGGTGACACAATCAAGAAGATTGTGGGTGTGCGGAGATTCAATCCAATTACAAGCACGGAAAGCGAACACAAATTCCTAGATGCAGCCGAACGCCTGTTTTTCAATGGTCAGTTCCTTTCCCCTGCTTTCTTGTAAAATATTCTAATTGTGGGGATAGGCTGGCAGCTTGGCTCCGATCCTGAGATACAGGTCCCCAACCTCGTCTCGAATCACCTGGCAACTGGGCTTCTGGATTATATACACACAACTGGGAGATATGCGTCCGGTATTAATCTATTCGAAAAGCTCCGGACACGAGATGCCGAAATATCATCGTTGCTTGCGCGAGTCTATATCTCTGCGGATGAAGAGGTTAAGGCCGTTCAGTTGTTACATGAAGCAATCCAAGAGCTTCCTATGGACTACTCTTTACTTGATTGCCAGGCGGATTTCTGCGAAAAGAAAGGTCGTGGAGATCTTGCTCTCGAGATCGCAAAACGAAGTGTTGTTTCTGCACCCAGCGAATTCGGCACGTGGGCACGACTTGCTGAAATTTATGTCAGCTTGGAACAGTGGGATCTCGCTTTACTAACACTTAATTCATGTCCTATGTTTACATATCAGGACAAGGATGCACCGCGGATGCCTGAACCTCTCAAAGTGCATCTTCCAGCTATGCCGGAAACGATCTGTGATGAAATTGACGATAGCAACATAGATGACATTGAACTCGTACATCCCACTCTCCGGAAACTCCACGCCGCAGGTTTCAAAGGCACATTTCTGAAAGCGTACATTCTTTTAACCGAGATTACTAAGAAGATTGGATGGGACCAATTACTCCGCATACGAAGCCAAGTCTTCGTCATGGAAGAAGAATATCGGCACGAGAAACAAACAATTTCGCATCAACCCGGTTCCCGCAACGCCAGCACGACGGCGCTGCGCTCGCCCAGCCCAAAGACCAATGGTCATGGGGAAGTGGAGCTAAATTCGCCTTCCTCTGATACCCCTAATGGTGAGCCTTCGAGCTCCGAGGTCGATGACCGGCACTCAATAGAGAAGCCTGGTCACACCGTCGCCTCAGAAGTCGTCAAAGCCGGCAGCGACGAAGTATGTCAACCATTTCTATTTCCCACCACTGTATATATCCACCCCACTACTAACGAAAGACACAAGCCCGACCAACTCCACTCCGCTACCTACACGCAGTTTCAAAACAAGCGTCTGTGCGAGCGTTGGCTTGACAATCTCTTCATGGTCCTTTATGAAGACCTGCGCGTCTACACCATCTGGCGCACCGAGATGGCGCAGTACCGGCAACAGCAACTTCTATACAAGAAGTCTGCCGAGGAGTGGGAAATCTTAGGTGAGCTAGCGGAGCGACTCCACCATTTCGATGAAGCCGTCGAAGCGTATGAAAGCTGCCTCAGCATCAGGTTCAGTCCAAAAGCTATGAAAGGTGTACTAAAGCTGAGCGAGATGCGGCATAATGTGCGAGATGTATGCGGCGCTTTGATTAGGTTGGTTACGTGGCAATATCGGTGGTATTCCGAGGTAAGTGTAAATTCCATCATCCGATTTTTACTAGTTTCATATTAAAGGAAGGCTCGTACTAACGAGGTAATAGTTCTCGCCAGCATTGCTCTACACCATCCGCAAGCTCATCGAGGAAGAAGGCGCCGTCAAGGTTCGTAGCATAATACAGGGCACTAGTCTCCCGCAGCACGTGCTTGACCTCACGCATCAATATGCCGCACTCTGCGCCGCGTTCCGCAGCAGCGGGAGTGACGGCTGAGTGGAGAAACTTAGTAAGTGGTTTATGTGTTGCGAAGCGAGCTTAAGGGTCTGCTGGCGGCCATGTCATTGAAAATCCAAAGCGATGGGATGCTACTTTTCGATACATTTCTTGAGCGGTTAAGTTACCTACCACAGGTAATGTTGTAATAAGCTAGAATGGGTCGGATGAGGACATGGTTAGCGACGTTGTATAGTCCGGTGGTGGAAAAGATATTGCGTTTTAATTGAGGCTGTCTGCTATATGTAGGCCTTCTTATTGTCTCCGTATTGTGCTGCACTTCGCTTCTGATCACTATATGATATAAGGTTGACTTGTGAGTTTGTTGTCGTTGGATGGTGCTAATTGCGGTAAACCGTCAAATCATCATAGCCATTGGTCAGTTCAACATTTCATGAGCATCACCCACTGCGCGGTTCCAAGATGCTTGCAACTAGTTATTTTTTTTTCCTTTATCGCATCACACGAATCGAGTTACTCAATCGCTCGCAATGCCCAGGAAAAGAACCATCTCACGGGATGCAAATATTCCAGTAGTAAAACAACAGCGCCACCATATTCCTCCCCCGCTGCCAACTCCAACCCACACCATGCACTTAACGGTAGGATTTTTGGTACCTCGCACGTGCGCCTGGACCGCCGAACTTCTTGGGCTCGCACCGCCTGTTGTCGGCAACGAGGAGTGTTCGGTCATACTGTACGAGTGCCTGCTTCAGCTGGTTCTTGGAGTGCTCGTCAATGTATTTCTGGTAGTATGCGATCTGCAAATTTCATGTTCTGTCAGCTAACCCTTCCAAACGTCGTCATTTTAGGATAGCCCTCAAATAAGAGCAAGTATATTTCTGTAGCCGTATGTGGCGGTAAACGTACGATTGATTTAGCGATGGCCTGTCGGATGGCGTAGATCTGAGATGTGTGACCACCACCGGAAACTCGAACCCTGATGTCGACATCCGCTACCCATTCCGTCAGCAATCTGCACAAATATCCCCCGCCAGTTGTAAGTATAGGGCCGTACCGAACTTGTCAATACCGAGGATGAGGATAGGCTCGTAGACCTTGAACCGCAGGATTTCGGGCTGGACGAGGGCGAGCGGCTTTCCGTTGACCTTGATCAGACCTTTACCGGCCTGTTTTTACAATTGTTAGACGACTCACTCTCTATTTCACGTCGTTGGTTTCTTGAGCTAGTATACCTTGCAGTGCGCGACAGCTGTTGCAGGATTGTGTTAGTTCTCAAAATTCACATAAGACTTGTTCAGGCGGGAGCGCAGGCGCATACCAGTCGCAGTCTTCTTCTTTCCGAAGCATTGCACACTCTGAGTAGAAGCCATGCTGGGCAGTGTGGCTTGTCGTAGGTATGCTGTGGAGGGGATGGGCTTCGTCGAGGTTGTCGCTGGTCGTCTGTTCACTGAAGTTGAGGTTGGGCGTTTTTCGCTCTCGGCAAACGGGTGTGTGGGAACGGGATTTGCCGTGAGGATAATTATGTCATCAAATTCTTGGTCTCGCCAAGCATCAAGAAAATGGTAGCCTACAACACCAAATGTTGCCTCGAAATAATCGCACAAGGGATTAGAAAGCTAATTTTCAGCATCAAGTACTGATCATGCGTAATTTGCTTTGCGTGTGATTCAATCCCCGAAACTAGGCATCGTTCCCGAAACCCCGTCAAACATCACAAGGATAGTTTTTTCAATCAAACATGCTCTTCGCTTTTGGTTCCAATGGCTCAGGTCAGCTCGGAATCGGCCACCGAGACGATGTATCGATTCCTACGCTCTGCATAATCCCACCGCCTCGTGCTGAACATAATTCTGGTGAAGAAGATGAGATCGTCTGTATCACCGCAGGAGGAAATCACACCCTCATACAGCGGAGGTCAGGGGTCCTCTACGGGGCTGGAGACAACACAGATGGCCGTTGTCATCTAGGCCTACCTCACAAGATTGGGAACCAAAGCTGCTCCGTGAACCTAAACAACTTGACTGTGCTCAAGTACAGTACTTCCATGGTCAAGCAATGTGCAGCAACTTGGGAAGCTTCCGCTATTATTACCACCAGAGAGAGCGCCACCGTCATCCTAACATGCGGGACTGGCAACAGAGGAGAGCTTGGTCAAGGATTCGATAAATCCAGCTCAACCGATTTCGGGATGGTAAGCAGTCACACGAATGTCATTCCCGTTGATATCGCGGGTGGCATGAATCATTTTGTTACAGTCATGTCCAACGGCGAAGCTTATGGCTGGGGAAGTGGACGGAAAGGGCAGATTGGCGAGCCTAAAGCAGATTGCTGGTCACCTCGAAAATTAGAAGGCATCCCATTCCGGGCCGTTCGAGCCGTCTGCGGCAGAGATTTCACTTATATTGTCGGCTCGCCCGACCATGGCGAGCATTTAATATTAGGCTCTGATAAATTTCATGTCCGGTCAGCAGCACCAACCACAATTCCTGCTTGGAAAGAGATTGGTGCAAGCTGGGGCGGAATCTATGTGCTACTTGAATCAGGAGCTCTACTTTCCTGGGGTAGAAACGACCACGGGCAATTATCCCCTAGTAGTCTACCCGAGCTCGACCAAATTGCTGTAGGTAGCGAACATGTCGTTGCGCTGGCCAAGACAGGAAAGGCTTTAGCTTGGGGCTGGGGAGAACATGGTAATTGTGGAAGTCCTATTGCACCGAATGGGGATGTCGCTGGTCGTTGGAACGAGATTCCAGTTCAAGGAAGTGTCAAGATTGTAGGAGCTGGCTGTGCTACTAGCTGGATCGATACTAAGGAATGATTATGTCTGTTCTCTCGTTCCCGATTCCAGATGCCTTGCTCAGTAGAATTAGTGGGCTTACATCAAGGCATACTAACAGCGCATCCTTATCTGCGGAACGCCCGCACTCCTAAAGAAGTAAAAATGCTCACATTGGTAGCCAACGAACTGCCACATCGACATCTGCATGAGTTCCGACTCCAATAATTCACCACAACCCCTGGATCTAGCTCGAGTCAGTGGAGATATGTTAAGTAATACCCACTGCACGCATACCTGTGAGATGCGTTGTGTCGGCGGAAGTGCTTCTGCACTGTCTTGCGTCTCGGACCCTGCTAAACTACCACTATCTCGGAATGTGGGATGGATGCCAATGGCCTGCGAACTCGTCAACTTAGTATGGATAGAAGTCTCGCAAGGCTTACATCGTCTGCACTCGCGTCCCATCCAAGTGTTTCCTCGTCATTCCTGTAATCCACTGGATCCCATCGATTATCTTCCTCGTCCGCTGGGATAAAAAGACTCTCCAGGTCAGGGTCAGCTGGCTTCAGCGGTGTTGTTCTTTTTGCCGAACCTGGATTTCTGAGACGACGAGTAGACGCACGTGATGCAGGAACAATTGGGGGAGGCATTTCTAATCTCCTATTTCGGCTTCCTGACCGCTCACTCACAGCCGATTGCGCTCTCGTATTTGCTCTGGTGGGCGTGACCGCAGCAGATGGCGTTTGCGCTTCTGAGTGATCGCCTGCTGTCATTAAAGTGAATTCGCAGTACATTCCTTCCGACGTATAACAGAACTGCAGCGGTCTAGTCGGTTGGGAGTAGCATGCCTTCAGGTTTGTTTTGAGCGTGTCCGCATGGATGACAATCGCCTTAAAGTCCTTTACACTGATGATGATATGCATCTTCTCTTGAGCGTTAAATTCTTCAAAGTCAGAAGTATTTACAGCGACCGCAGTATGTAAGGGATGTTTCAGTATCTCTGATTTACGTTAGCATGATTTTCCAAAACGTACGAGAGGGCGCAACCTTTGCCGTTCATAATTTTCTCCGTGTAGCTAGTAAAAATAGTTCGACCATCTTCAGCGTAAATATCAAGCTGCTCGGTCTTTGGTCCGAAGTACTCAATATATTCCTTGAGCAATGCTGACTGTATGCTCCATTTGTTGTTTGCCAGATTTTTGTCGAAGAGCGCATGCATGACTTCCACAGACTCGTATGTCAATTTGTACGTTTTTGTGACTCCTTGAATGACACAATGCTGAGTAGGGAATCTCCGTTTCAAGGAGTGAGTGTTGACATACCTTGATTGCACACCATCCTAATCACAAATCGGCACTCAGTCTGATCCGGTCGGTCTTGGACACTAACCTCGCAACGATCGATTGCTGTATCTTTGCCTCGCGCATCGTCGAGCCGTCCTTTGAATACCGAAAGCAGGGCCTGAGATCAGATTTAGTAAAAGGAGCTTGCTAAACGGGTAACATCTCACGAACTTTGCTGTACATACTGCATGTAAAACGTCCTTCCATGCCTCCATTGCTAGGCAAGCATTCATATTGCGAGAAGAACTTATTTCCTTCTAACGCAAACGAGGCATACGCAGACTTCGAAGAGTTCAATGCGGTGAAGGTTAACTGATACGATAAGAAAGTTTTTCGTGACAGAGACCGCTGAAAAATGGGAGACCTACTCTATCCCTACGAGCTTCAATAGAAACAGAATCACTAAACTTTGCAAGGCATATAAGGAAGTCATGGACTCTTGAGGCAGCTTCTGGTGTAAGTGTAAAATTGAGTGTGACCATATTTGCTCTTCAAAAGGCAAAATCGCCTCTAGCTTCGAGCAGCTCTGAAGGCCATCTGTAAGAGTACGCTATTCACAAAGTAGTCGCCGATGAATCTATCTTGTCCGTCAGAGTCAGGGTGGCTTCGAGGCTTTCCCGTCGCGTGCCGTTGCCGACGCGGTCCGCGACCAAAACACGACGTCACCAAAACTTCCCTTTCCATCGGCTTCCTCGGTAATCAACGCCGGGGCATCATGGTTCCTACACTACCAGATGATATCTTGCATCTTCTGTGCGAAGAATTATCTCTAAAGCGTGACTTTGATACTCTTTTCAACTGTGCGCAGGCAAATCGCGGCTTGGCTGTTCCCTCTCTAACCAGTCTCTATCGGTAACGTCCCCCCTGTATCGATGTAGCGCACTGTGGCACCGTACCACCTAAATATTTCGTATATACATACTAATATTTCTTTCTTAAAGCATCCATCATGTTGCTCCTGTTAGAGACGGGGGAGATGATGAGGCTATCCCGATCGCAACCCAGGAGCTAGTTTTTCAGAAATGGTCCATCCTATGGCGGTCCATCATCGCCTCCAGTTTAAATGCAACTCTATTTCCGTACTGCCGCTATATCAAGACACTTGACTTGAGGGACTTATCATATTTGCTTGAGGATGATAAGTTGAAAGGCAAAATCGCGAAGTGAGCCCGTGCCCATATGAACTCCTCTTTTTTCATTGGCTAATTTATAATTACAGAAACTTCTTCACTGGAGAACTCTCTAGGTTCCATATTACAATGGATACACCGGCGCGGAAATCCGGAAGGCGTATGGTTCGCCTTAATGTCACTTCCATCACCGATGCTATTGGAGAAGGTAAGCGTATAACATCTTCTACATATAATTTACCCACTTACAGAATAGTTGTCACTCAACATACGCCAATGCTAGAGCAAATAAGTGGCCAACGTAAGTTCGCTTTAGTTGCCGCATACCATGTTATTCCTTAACACAAACTACAGTACTCTCCCATGCACTTATCAGATGGGCCCCACGACTTCCTCGACTGCATTCCTTAGAGCTCCGGGACGGCAAAGCACTTGAAAATGAACTTGTTCATGCTTCCATCCATGCAAACTGTCCCCAGTTTGATGCACTCAGTATTTATTCATGGTCTGTCATGATGAACTGCCAATATCGACTTTCCAAGGATGCTAATTGTGTTCAGGGACGGAGATGATCGTGACCATAAACTTTCTGAGTTTATAGGAGGTATTAGAGCTCAGTCTCTAAAATATATGGAGACAATCAGTGATGCTGGCATTGGAGCCGAGACATTTCTTGCGCTAAACAGCCATAGCGAATCCTTGAAAGAGCTCAGATTATGCCTTAGGACTGAGGCACTACCGCATTTATCATTACTCAAAGGTTGCACCGCACTTGAAACGCTGAAATTAGAGGATTCGGATAAGCGAACGGACCTCGAGAAGACTCAAAATGACGTGTTCCTAGAAGTAATAGCCTGGCTCCGGGAATGCACCAATCTCCGAAATATAAGCATCACGAATTTCCTCTCCGCTTCTTCCATCATCCTCCCGTTACTTCTAGAAGATAATATTCATATCCAGAGGCTCGAGGTGGATTCATATCTAGTGAAGGATAACAGAACGTTCCACCAGGCCCTGATGCATCAGCGTTCCTCACTTCGAGCTCTCGACCTTAAGGGTGATGGCGATGATATCTTTCGCGATGATGTTGAGATTTTCGTTGATGCCCTCAAGACATTGACAGAACTGAGAGAACTTAAATTGAGGGGGGTGTCGGACTTGATGAGAGATGAACAGTTCATTCCGATCGTTGAGAACTTGAAGTTACTCGAAGACCTCTATATCAGCGGCTTAGAAGTCACAGATGCTCTCTTAGAAAAAGTTGCCGAGCTCAAGTATCTGAGAATCGTTACGTTCTACGTCATCAGCAAATTCACGATCGACGGGTTTCTGGACTTTGTCTCAAAGCTAGGTCCAGGGAATCAGGGCATTGTGCTCTCTGTTGAGATGGCTGAGCAAAACTGGCTACTATCTGAGGAAAAGCTAGATCTCGTAAGAGAAACTCTTGCGGTAAAAGTTGGTGGAAGACTTGAATATACCCCTTTCAGAGGTGAGTATATGTCCCACGATAAACTAAAAACCATATATTTAATTATCCACGCATTTTTTACTGACAAATCTATAGACCCGGATGTTTCCGAATTCGAAGGTGAGTCCGACTAAGGACATTCTGACCTTTCAAAAGCAAGTCTTGGTAGCTCAAAGGCGTTTGGTATATCTTGGTACGGATGAATGTGAGGTATGAGACCATTCAAGATCGAGGCTAGGCTTATGTTCGTAGGCAGATATGTGCTACAATATGATATACTTATGTTTCTATCAAAGATCACATTTCGAGTGTCCTGCATAAAGACGGAAACGGGCCCTTCTTAACTACAGAAGACAGCGTCGTCCTTGATCCTTACACCACATGCCACTAGTTGCCTGGTATACATGTTACTCTCTTGAATGGCGCTGCGTGCTGTCTGTTAAGAAACTTCTAGCAGCGAAATATGTCTTTATAAAGGAAATACGACATTGTAGGGCTCATTCAGTGTCGTCAAACTACTCACGAGCAAAGTTAGTCGGTTAGGCTAACGCAAAAATTACGAATAGTGATCGAGAATGTTAAATGTGGCATAATTCTGGTCATAGCATGCGCTATCCTATGCGCCGTTGATAAAGGTGCTACGGTAAGCGAACGTCTAGATCAAGGCTCGCCTTGGCAAAACCAAGCTGCAGATTTAATCAAGCAATTGCACGTCAATATCGTGATAATAAAGCTCCAAATTGATATATATTGACTCTATCGTCGCCTAATAGGTTGACACGCGTGTTGATGTTTTAGTGTTCGCGCACGTGCCCATTTGCGTGTCAACGGCGCATAGACACTATCCGGGAACTACATAGTCTAGTCCACTTGATTGGATTTTTATTTATCTTCCTGCCTGTCCGCCTATATCACCTACCACAATCTTACTTCTCGCACAGGCAGGTTTAATGAAATCAAAATGGGACTTGTAAAAAAAATTTCCTTGATCATCCAAAAGTTAAATCGCGGAAGAGTTGGACAATAGTTGTCGCTTCGCCAACTAGCGGCGGGACTTTGGGAAATTTCTTGCTAAACCTGACCATCCAACCAATACTATCGTACCGATTTTCTCTATGGATAAAAGGCGCATCCTAGTGATAGCTGGCTCAGACAGCTCTGGCGGAGCGTATGGAACCCAGATTCCAGGGCTAACTACCATGACTAACGGCGTTCAATCAGCGGGTTGGAAGCTGACCAAAAAGTCATTGCGGTGCATGGATGCTATGCAATGACTGCAACGACAGCTCTTACGGCTCAGAATACCCAAGGCATTTACGGAATTCACGAAACGCCTTCCGAGTTCGTTAAGAAGCAGATTGATGCATGTATCGAAGATGTCGGAGTTGATGTTGTTAAGACAGGTTGGCAGTTGAATGACCGTAAAGCTGCTCAAACCTCACTAACATTATGATAAGGCATGCTGGCTTCTGCATCTACCATTGAAGTAGTCGCAGAAGCATTTCGAAAACACAAAGTGTCGTTATCTGTTGTAGATCCTGTATTTATACCCAATATTGCTTGAGAAGACGTATTTTATCTAATTTTTCAGGTCATGGCGTCCACCGGCGGGGCCCAGCTGCTTCAAGAGAACGCTATCAACACACTTTGCAGGCAAGTCCTGCCGCTAACTACTCTTCTAACTCCTAATATCCCTGAAGCAAAATTGCTTCTGAAGAACTCCGGTATATCCTTCAAAGAGCCAGAAGATGTGGAAGACGTCATCGCCATTGCCAAGGCTGTCCAAAAACTTGGACCCAAATATGTACTTCTGAAGGGAGGCCATCTCCCTTTGACGAAGAATCGGTTGGTTTCAAAAGAGGAAGCAGATCGGAATATCGTTCTCAACGTGCTACACGGCGATGGGCAAACAACGCTTATGGAGACAGGTTACTTGAATTCGAGAAATACTCATGGTACTGGATGCTCGCTCGCATGTAAGTAGACACGATTACAACCATATAGTCCGTGAAAAGAGTTAAGGATGGAGGACTAACTTACTCTTAGCTGCGATCGCGTGTAATCTTGCTAATGGCGCTGATATGGTTCGAGCTGTCAAAATGGCCAACCATTACGTTGAGGCCGGAATTAAGTTTAGCAAAGATCTTGGTAGAGGAAGTGGTCCGATCAACCATTTCCATTCAACCTATACTCTACCATTCGCACCGTACGTTGGAGCCTCTCAGAGTTTACCCAAACTTGACGTTAGATTAGGGGTCGATTCATTGAGTACTTGCTGGATCGGGATGATGTACAAGGGCCTTGGAGGGATCACACCGAACATAAGTTTGTGCAGCACCTCGCCGATGGAACTCTGCCACTTCAGGTTTTCAGGCACTATTTGATACAGGATTACATGTTCCTTGTCAGTATGACCTATTGCTAGAGGGGAATCGGCTCACAATCCTGCAGATTCATTTCGCCCGAGCAAATGCCTTGGCTGCGTACAAGGCAAAGTCGCTGGAGGATATCACCAGAGTGAGTGAGCTCCAACGGCATCCGCTATATCTGCTTAACAAAGTATGCAGTCCGCTGAAAATGTAGCCCATATTCAAGAAGAGTTGAAGCTTCATTTAGAATACTGCAAAGATTTTTCTATCTCGATTGACGAAATTGAAAAGCACGAGGAGAGCCAGGGTATGGCTTTCTTCATTTATTGAATACTAAGCATTCACTGACATAGATGTTAGCATGCACAGCATATACGAGGTACTCTATTAATTTTTAGTTTTGAAGCCATGCCAACCAAGGATTGCAGATATGTACTTGACATCGGGCAGTCAGAAGATTGGCTCGGACTACAAGTTGCGTTGCTGCCCTGTCTGATTGGCTACGGCATGATAGCTAGACGCTTATATGATGACCCAAAGACCGTGCGCGAAGGGAATATCTACTGGAAATGGGTAGAAACCTATGTTGCCGAGGACTACACCGAGGCAATGAGAAGCAGTTCAGGTAGTGTTCCCACAAGTTGCAAATAAAAGCTGATCATAAGGAAGGTCTGGTCGAAAAGGAAGCAGTAAAGCAATCAGTCAGCCGTATTGACGAACTTGCGAAAATATTCATCCATGCCACAAGGGTATGCATTTCATATAAGCTTTGTGATTGTGAGTGTGATTCACTCTAATAACTAACTTTCGATAGATGGAAGCTGGATTCTGGGATATGGGATCAAGCAGAGCTTGAGAAGTTTTATATAATGATAAGAGGGACTTCCTGGAATGTGTAGTGGTTGCTATGAGGCGGTGAAGGTGGAACCTCCTGTCAAATTTTGAAGGTATTCAGTTCGACATATGCTATCCGTAGAAGCACTCAATATTGCCGATTAGTTTAGTCAAAAGTACGTAATGAAAGAAGTTGATGATGTATAGTGAAAATTTAATTTGAATTAGGCGAAAGTGCGCTTGGTTGGGTGGCTGCCATGCTGTTTAGAAAGACGTTTGTCCCGGCAACTTCCAGCTCGGTTAGCCGGCTAGCGGCGAAAATTATTTGGACTTTCGCCTCCTTCTGTTTCTCGCTCCTGCCTAGACTTCGACCTTCCACTTCACCTCATCTACAACAACTCCTTCTCTCCTTTCTGTTTGTTTGATCCATCTCAGCTATTTGCCGCGATCGTTCATCTGCAGTCTAACTCGGCGTTTTTCACGACAAACGCCTACACTCCCTGAAACGCACTCTTTTCACCGTCTCTACTGAACGTGTCCACCATGTCTTACAGCGGCGGGTATGGCGGCGGGTCTCGCAACGGCGGAAGCAACGGGTATTCCAACGGGTACGGTAGCTTGAATCGTGGTTACGGCTCGTACGACTACTCCAGTCACTATTCCAACGGGTATGCGAAAGCCCTCAGGTCTAGCCATTGGCAGTGTTTTGCTGGCATCACTTTTCATCTCTTTCCCCCCCGGAAGTCTGCGTCCACACCGAGTTGCTCACTTTCGCGTGGCTCTAGCGTCACGCAGGAAGCGCGGTTTACTTGATGTGGTCGCAAGTTTCCTCATCAGACTACCTCAAGTATAGTGCAGACGACTGACTTGTTTATAGTTATGGCGGTGGCAGTAATGGTTACTCCAACGGTGCGAACGGATATGGGGGTGGAAGCAACGGTTATGGTGGAGGCGGAAGTGGAGGTGATAGAATGTCTAACCTTGGTGCCGGTTTACAGAAGCAGCACTGGGGTAAGTGAAAACGCATTCGCCGCGGAGGAGATCATGGCTAATTATTTCTCCAGATCTCAACACCCTTCCCAAGTTCGAAAAATCTTTCTACAATGAAAATCCTGCAGTAGCTGCTCGTTCACAGGCTGAAGTCGATGCGTTCCGCAAAGAATTCCAGATATCCGTTCAAGGCCGAAACGTCCCAAAACCTGTCACTACCTTTGATGAAGCTGGATTTCCGAGCTATGTCATGAACGAGGTTAAGGCGCAAGGATTCACGAAGCCCACTGCTATTCAGTCCCAAGGTTGGCCCATGGCTCTTTCCGGCCGCGATGTAGTCGGTATTGCAGAGACTGGTTCCGGGAAGACCCTAACCTACTGCCTTCCAGCGATTGTCCACATCAATGCCCAGCCCCTTCTTGCCCCCGGTGACGGTCCTATCGTTCTGATTCTCGCCCCTACTCGTGAGTTGGCAGTCCAGATTCAGCAAGAAATTAGCAAATTTGGAAAATCGTCCCGTATTCGGAACACGTGTGTGTACGGAGGAGTTCCTAAAGGAGGTCAGATCCGCGACCTCGCGCGGGGTGTAGAGGTTTGCATCGCTACGCCAGGCCGTCTGATCGATATGCTGGAATCTGGAAAGACTAACCTACGTCGTGTAACTTATCTAGTCCTTGATGAGGCTGACCGCATGCTAGACATGGGTTTCGAACCGCAGATTAGGAAGATCATCGGACAGATTCGCCCGGATCGCCAAACCTGCATGTGGTCTGCAACATGGCCCAAGGAAGTTCGACAGCTCGCATCTGACTACCAGAATGACTTCATCCAAGTCAATATCGGATCCATGGACCTTTCGGCAAATCATCGTATTACCCAAATTGTTGAGGTCGTCTCTGATTTCGAGAAGCGGGATCGAATGACCAAGCATCTCGAACGTATCATGGATGACAAAAACAATAAGATCTTAATCTTTACAGGTACCAAGCGCGTCGCAGATGATATCACCCGATTCCTTCGTCAAGATGGCTGGCCAGCACTCTGTAAGTAGTGACGTTTTGACTACGTTTTATACGACAAAACTAATGGGTATACAGCTATTCACGGCGACAAGCAGCAAAACGAACGCGACTGGGTGCTCAATGAATTCAAGACTGGCAAGAGCCCCATCATGGTTGCCACAGATGTGGCTTCTCGTGGTATTGGTATGATTGAAACACCCCCATTCTCACATAACCCCTTTCCTCCCCTTTGCTTGTCTGCTCCTGCGTGATCTGAAGTGATGCTCTGCTCTCTACGTCTCGTGCGCTCGTCTTACCTGCATTCATGACATCGTCCAGGGCTTTCCGTGTTTCTTGTCTGCTTCTCGGGATCCTTGGACATAATTTGCGAGCCCCCTTTCGCATTTTTCCGCTTCTTCAGGTATCATTAAGGTACTGAGGCGGAGTAGCATTTCTTGATTGTTCAAGTTGCGTTTCCAAGGTGTCCCGGACCGCGAGATTTCCACAGCCTTTCCACTGGACCCGGATGCCATGACCTATTATCGTAGCGCATTGAGAGTATTGCACGCAACATACTGCAGCTTCACGCGATCAACAGCTAGATCGTTTTGCTCAAATCACTTACCCAAAGATTGCTAATTTATATAAAACAAGATGTTCGTAACATCACTCATGTGTTGAACTATGACTATCCGAATAACTCGGAAGATTATGTTCACCGCATTGGGCGAACCGGTCGTGCAGGTGCTAAGGGTACCGCAATCACGTTCTTTACCACTGAGAGTGAGCCTTTCACATGGGAATTTTTTGTGGGGCTAACGCTAACAATAAAATACAGACTCGAAGCAGGCTCGTGATCTAGTTTCAGTACTTACAGAGTCAAAGCAACAGATTGATCCTCGTCTCCACGAAATGGCGCGGTACAACGGAGGCGGCGGCGGCGGTCGCTGGGGTGGTGGACGTGGTCGTGGAGGAGGAGGAGGAGGTCGCGGAGGTGGAGGTACGTATTCCGATATCGAATGGCTATTTTTGGCACAAAACTGACCTTCCTTCAGGCTTCTCTGGATCCAATAACGCGCCGATTCGCAATAACCGATGGTAGACAGTGTCACTGCCCATGCGACAGATACTAGACCCATTCGGCTTCGTGCGCTCTTCGATACCAGCAGACTTGGTGTTGGCGGTTCCGGCGTACTGACATAGAGATCTCATTTGTGGGGTTTGCTTTTCCATTTCCATATCCACTTTTTTCTTTTTCTCCGATACGGCTGCGTCGTGCGTCGACATGCAGCAGTCTGGCGACATTTGCAACGTGTTCTTTGCGAGGTGAAAGGCGGCTTTGCTCGACGTGAGATTCGACATCAAATTAGACTGGCATGTTTTCGAGTGGCCTTTGAGTCACGTTATGGTGGTGGCTTTTGTGGGCAAGGCGCTATTCCGCCAAGCACGCTATTTACTTATAGATATTGGGCTTGTTTTGAGAAAAGCTTTCTTAGTTAGCTAGACTAAATTTCAATGCAGCAAAGCTGGACGCGAGATTAGTGCAAGATTAGGATAAGACGTGGCTGTGCGGTGACGCAACAGAAAAACATAAGAACAGAAAAGCGGGTTGGGACCCGGGATTAAAATTTATTTTTAATTTTTTAATTTGATTTTCCGCGGCCGTGAATTGAATCGCAGGAAAGGTGGGGGAATGTCTGTCATAGATATCGCCATCTGACTCGAGTGCTTCCAGCGAATTCCCGACGAGGGTTTAATTTGCACTGATCGCTCTCGGTGGTTCCGCGGTGATCCTCATCCGATATTCCCAGGGCCAACAGCCCCATCAGCGCTGACACGACACAATAGGCTTGGCGGTAGGGGAGGAAAGCGGAAAGGAAAAGCGCGCAGAAAGGTGCTGCGGGCATGATCTTCAATGGCTGAGACGGCTTGGGAGCATCATCAACGGCCGCAACAGGCAGGTTGCATGTATCCCAGCTGTGTACCCGACCATGCAAGACGGTACCAGAGGGTGCCAGGCAGTGCCAGGCGGTGCCAGAGAGAGCAGACAAGCAGACAAGCAGAAGGCGCAGACGCATTTCGATGCGTTTCAATGCACATGCCCAGGTGGGCACCTGCAGCAGCGCACCCGGCCAGGACGTCTTTTCCGCATGGGAGCAGGCAAGACAGATGATGAGCACCCAGCTGGCTGCGGGACTGCCAAACCCAGAAGGCCCGGAGTCCCGGATGGGAGCATTTTACCCACCCTGATCTGCCCAGGAACCCTTGCGTATCCCCACGTGAGCGCCAGCTCGGCCTTTCTCCCAACGCTATTACGCCGAAGCCACGAAGCCACCGCCCGGGGTTGCCCCCCTGGCCTGCGAGCCACTCTCTCTGCCCACCCGCTGCCTGCTGCCTCTCGCGCTCTCGCGCTCTCGCAAGCTCCCGCTGCCTGCGAGCGCGCGAACCTGACTAAGTTTCAGGGCTGTGGCTGGTGGATGCACATCGCAACGCATCGCACATCAGACTCCACGCCGTGGCCCTTGCCGCTCAGCCAGCGTTTTCCAGCAGCGCTGCGCTGAGAGAGTGGCCGGCGACAGGTCCGCGGGAGGCCTCGAGCCCATGCGGCCAAGCCCATGTTTGACGCACCGTGTGTCGTTCCTCGAATCACGGCTGCTGCAGTACGCCGTCGCCTCCGTTCACCCTTTTGAATTTCTCGTCTCATCTCACAGTCCCAAAGATCGCGGCCGGGCATGCCTTGGCGACTGGGCCAATGGCACAAATACTCAACACCACCGCGTGGCATCGCAGACGTCATGGACGGGCGGCAGGTGTCGAGTCAGGCCGGGGTTCCCGCCAATTGCACGAGCCCGCAGAGAGCTTCGAAGACCGGAGGCCCGTCCGTGGTCGATAAGTCGGTGGGAGAGACCCAGGAGTGACCTAAGAGCGACCCAAAAGCGACCCAAAAGCAACCCAAAAGCAACCGGAGCTGGGTATTTGGAAATCATCGTCGGCACTGTGCCAACCCAGCGAACCCACGGAGCTACCCAGTTTGTTCTTCTCAGCCTTGGCTCTTGGAGCAATATTCATCCAGCGCCACAGTCATCAGCATTGCCCTTCCGGGCCGCCAATTCGCCATTCTTCGCCGTTCTGTGCTGCGCGGGAATGTTGCTGCTCTCAGCGGCTTACAGCAGCATGACTTGGATTCCTTGGATGTGGCTGGAGAAGACAGCAGCGCACGACTCAGGCACTTATTACGCGCACTCAGACAGGACTCAGGCTCAGACTCGGGCCTAACCGGGCGCCATCAAACATGGCAAAAGTATTGATGTTTCACAGACAGCGTGACAGCTCCTTCGCTGGGCCGGCATGGGGGCGGCCGACGAAGTCATGTCGGAGAGAGTCACCATGGATGGAATTGAGGGGGGGAAATTGGGGGGAAATTGGGGGTGAATACAGGGCCCCAGCCCCGCTTTATGTCGCCGACAGTAATTTGTCCGAAAAACAAGTCCCCTTCCCCTTGTCCCCCGTCGCGTATGCTGCTAGGACCCGTGGAAACGGCCCTGCGTGCAGTTTGAGTCTGCTGACTCTGTGGCTATGTCTGGTATGCTATTGCTACAAGTGTTACGGAGAGGGGGTTAAATAAGCAGGACGTGCCGAGAGAGGAAAAGCCGGTGACGGGAGCGATGCTTGCAGAGAAGGGTGTCAGGACCGGCAATGGATGGAGAGGGGAAATGGGCGCGCAGGCCTCATCATGGTGTTGATACTGGGAGAGGCAGGTGGGCGCTTGCAATCGTGTCATTCTGTCGGTGAGCGCATTTGTCGACAATGGCGAAAATGCAGAGTCGAATGAATCAAAGTCATCGTCCTCGGCGGGCGCAGCTGCGCATCGTGCTGCTCCTGTTGCCCAGTGAATTGAATGCCCCCTCCCAGAAAAGCCCAGAAGCAGACGGATGCCGTTCCGCCTCGCTCCACCCAGTCTGTCAGTGTGCCCGTCTCGCTCGTCGCCGTGCCCGTCGCCTGTTGCTGCTGCTGCGCGCTGATTCTCTCTACCCGTCCCAGCATCCTCAGCTTTACCCAGAAAACTTCCCCATCTTTCGTCCTGGTTGTGTCTCGTATCACATTCCGCCCGACGTTACCTCCGTCGGCCAACACCCTGACGAGGGGTTCTAGCGTGCTCAGCTAAATTATCAGCCTCATCAGCGCCCCAGCCTTTTCCTGACCTTCCAGGCAGAGGCCGATTCAGACAAGCCTTCCGCTAGCTGCTGCAGGCTTGGTGCTCCTTCGCCTCGAAGCTGCAAGACGAGGCGACGAGGCGCTTGATTCGACAACGGCGGCAGCTTGCCTCGGATCGTTACCCTCCAGCTCTTTGCCACCTTCCCGACTCTGTCCCTAGACTACATCGCGAATCTGCTCTGCTCCAAGCACCACGACGACGCTCCCAACCGGCGAACCAGCGCACTACGGCCACGCCATTAAGCAGATCTCCGCCTGCGTGCTACACGTGCTACCCGCCGCCAGCTTCTGCTCGTCCCAGCGCATCGCCCGCAGCGCGTCGCCCGTCGCTCACCATTCCCTCCTGGGGCCAGCGCCGGACCTTCACCCGCACTCTCGCGCGCCCGTCAACGGGAGCGTAATCAAATCGCCTTGGAATCAGGAATTAGGAATAATCCAGGCGCGTGCTCTAGGCCCCGCGGAGCCTCGGTCAGACAGGGAGGAAGATCCTCAAAGCAGCAGGCAAGGGTTGGGAAATAAAATACGTGCTCATACGGCTTGATACGGCCTGGCAGTACGAGTAACTGCAAATAGCAAGTGCAAACCGGTGCGAAATCTGGGTTGGTCACTGTGGTGTGGCTCGGTGGAGTGAAAGCTAAAATCCACTCCCACCGACAACGGGCCGACTCACCTCTGGGCCCCTTTCGCCCGCCAGGCCCAGCGTAAAGTCACACCTTCCTTGCCATAGACTTTGAGCTGATCCGCGGCGCCCCTCGTCCAGGCTCAAGCAGGCTCAAGCAGGCTCAAGCAGGCTCAGGCAGGTTCAGGCAGGCCCTCTTTTTTTTGGCTTCGAGGTTTTTTGCTTCGAGGTTTTTTTGCCAGGAAGTGCCAGGGAAAAAGGTGCAAGGACGTGCTCGCCCCCCAAGTTGGCAGGCGCTGCGCGAACCCTCCCCGCACCATTCCTCTTCTTCTCGCGCACCCAGCCCCTCCCATCCCTCGGTCGCTCGCCGCTCGTCCCAGACGCAGCACGCTTTCCATCAGCGCGGCTCGGTTCAACCCATCACCCGTCTCGAAAGGCTCCGGCTGCATTACCTCATCGTGTGTGCTAAGGCTGCGCGCGAGTGGCCCTCCCTTGACCTTCTTGGGCCCTTCTCTTGCACCCTTTAGCTGGTTCTCGCTGGGCTCTCGCTCGCCGCCCTCCCCAACTCTTCCATTGGTGCCACAATATTTTCAGGGCACACGCCACTGTGCTTCGTAACCTCCCACTTCCCTGCCGCTAGCTTCTTCTTTCCACCTTGCCCGCTCGAGCATTCGTGCAACTTTGCGTCGCACTCATACCGGAAATCCGTGACTCGGGAGGAGCTAATCCCTCTGACGGTCTCGAGTTACATCTTCCGTGCGTTATCTTGACGGCGCAAATCTGCCGAACGCCCTGTCCCCTCTTCTGGGCACGCTGGAAACCGCACCGTCTGCAAATCATCCGCGTTTAAGGTGCACGCTATCGCGTCCTGTCAACACCACTCCATTCTCCGGGGTTTCGGCTGGGCAAGCTTCTTGGCCGGATCCGCTTCTGCGTTCGCGCTCTAGCTGCCCGTCTTCTTTCAACCGCGGCGAATCACCTGGCGACGATTGCTAAACCGTCATATGTCCACGGCCTATCCCACTTCTTCCGCGCACCCTGCCAGTCCTCCAACGCGAGGTGCAACGCAAGCCTTCCACCGCATCGGTCAGACTCAGTCTATGGACGGAAGACAGACGGATTATCCGCAGTCAGGTTTGAGCTCGCCCTATCCGTCATTCCCTGAACCTCCTTCTGAAGGTTCTTCTGCAGATCAAGCATCTGCTGCGCAATACCCTCAAGGGCAAGATCCACGAGCCTCCAACTTCTCTTCGTCCGCGACCCCAACCTCCGACTACGGGATCAATCCCTCGTCTGCTCGCTCCGGTTCGTTTCCTGAATACATACAACGATCATATCAATCCGGCGCGCAAGGTGCGAACGCTGGAGGTATGGCGCAAGCAACAAGTCCGTCCATGCCTTTGACAGATGGCCAAGCCAATAACCATCACGCACACAACATCAAGTCTGACCCCGAAGTTCCTATAGATCCATCAATCGCCGCTGCTACGAGTCCAACATACCCACCGCACAGCCAATACTCGCCGTACACGCCACAGCACGAAATGCAACACTATCCAGGACACCCCGCGACTCCAATGTACGGCGCGCGACCTGAATGGGGTGGTCAATACCCTCCTCACAACATGCAATACGGCCATCCAGCGTCATCGGGCCCGCCCGCGCAATCGATGGTCTCACCGGTACAGCGACCTCCCGCGGTATGCGATTTTTTGCTTGGATAGACTTCTGCAACGGGCTTTCCAAGGGGACATGCAGAGATTCTCCGTGGGTTTTTATTCGTGGTCTTTAGCTAATATGTTGGTAGGGCGGACATCCATTGTCGACCGTATATTCGTTTGTTCCAATTCCAGGTGCGCAGCAGCATAAGCGCCCCAGACGGCGATATGAAGAAATCGAGAGAATGTACAAATGCGGCTGGAACGGATGCGAAAAGGCTTACGGCACTCTTAACCATCTAAATGCGCACGTTACGATGCAATCGCACGGCGCGAAGCGAACGCCTGAAGGTATGTGTTTACAGTTTTCCGGGACGGGGCCCGATCGCCTGTTTTGCCCTTGCCCTGCTAGCTAGCCGGCTAGGTTTGCCCTTGAGCTCGTGTGGTGTCGCGAATATTGCGATGGTGTTCCCGTTGGTTCGGATAGCCTCAGGTTTGCGGAAGCTAGCACCCTTGCCTTAACTTAGCTTGGCACAACGCCCACCAGCACTGGCCAAGACGATGCTAACACATACTTCTTTACAGAATTCAAAGAGATCCGCAAGGAGTGGAAGGCCAAGAAGAAGGAAGAGGAAGCCGTGCGCAAGGCCGAAGAGGAAAGGCAGCGTGCCGCCGAGGGTCGCGCGGCCCACGACAACGGATCTGAAACTCCTGTGTACGGCCAAATGCGAACCAACCTCGGCCCTCCTCAGATGGGCGGTCCTCAGCTCCCGCCTATAGGCTATCAACCTGCGGCTGGTGGCCCGACGGCGCCTCAGTATGGGACTCAGAGCCCGGGTGCAATGGAAGGAATGGCACAGTACGCTGCCAACAATCAGATGTACAACAGTACCAGTAGTAACAGCAACAGCTACCCGCAATCGCCGTACGGCCAGAACACTCAGATCTATCAACAGGGTCACTAACCCCCCAGCAAATTTCCCTGTCACGACACAAAGCTGACGTTTCAGCAGCGACCGACGCTGGCTCGAACAGCTTCCAACAATAAACGCTTCAGAAGGCTCCGCTGTCTTCCATTTCCTCTCCAATCGTGCACGGCTTTTCGAACGAATTTCACTTGGAGGATTTCAAGGTTCCGATTATCGGATCGGGCGAGGAAGCATATGGGGTGCATTGAAAGGATCTGTTCCGACTTGCATTTTCACGGGGCGGCTGTATGTGTTTTCTATCTATTTTCCTCTCTATATCTTGGTGTTTGGGGAGAACTGGAGGGCTGGAGGGTGATGACATAATGTGACGGCCGTTCCTTCATCTGGTAACGGCCGGCTCATCAGACTGACAGTTTGTCAAAAGATACGTTTGCGTCGACCTTTGCGGATTCGGCCTTTCCCCCCCAATTTCGAAGGCGGACCCGCGGGGGAGGGTTGTTATTTCTCAAAAGCTGGTGCGATCTTCTCTTATTCTTCGGCCTTAGACATCATGCATGCACACGGCGCTTTGAAACAATTTGTGTCGTATTCTTTTTCTTGTTTAAAACTGCTGCAGTGCTGGTTCCTGGGAGGGGCAAAAGGGATTGTCTTTTCGGGCCGTTTTACTCTCACCGTGTATCAGTACGTACCTTACGTTACCAGCAGTGCTCTGTCAGTCTGCTTTTACTTTTGCTACGTGGAGCGAACGATAATAGAGCAACATTTTACCTTGCCGTGCCTGCCTGACCATCTGTCCGTTCGTTGGCCCCCTTAGCGGCCCATGGGCTCTTCCCGCTCTGCATGTGAGAAAGTGAGAGCTCACAAAGCCAACGAAGTCCTAATTTGACGCCGGACTTGCCGATCATGGGCGCGTGAGGAAAGCCTGCAAGCGGAACGTGAACTCGAAGAAGCACGATGGCCGCTGCATTTCGGCTATCTGGCTAAAGCCGTATGCTTGTGCCTCATGGGCTGCAGTTGACTTGGCGATATCAAATCGAGAGCATACAGCCAGCCAAAGGACCTCTCGAGCCGCCACACGACGACCTGCTGCCTGCTGAAATGCCGGCCAGAATGCCGGCTTAGAATGCCTGCCATGCCTTTCCCCTCCGGCATTTTCTCATGCAATGCTGCCCTCGGCCAATGGTGAAAGTTTGGGCGTAAGAGGAAAGCCCGGAAAAGCATTCGGTAGTACATGATGAATCAATTTCCATGACATGGGGGGCTCGTATCCAATGGCGGGAAGTCTCTGGGGGGAGTGGTGGGTTTAGCTGGCCCATCACCGCCCTTTTGCATGACGCAGCAGGGCCGTGTGTGCGCGACTCAGGATCTCGCTTGGGAGGAGTCGTCACGCGACTACTCGTCTTTTTTTGCTGGCGGTGGTGCGCGTTGCGCTGCGCTGCACTGCTGCGCTGCTTGTCTCTTGTGTGTCGGTGAGAGGGACAGTCGTGGACGAATACCTGGTCAGCCGCCGGGGCGCAAATAGTGATCACCACGCTTACCCCCAAACTACCAAGCCTCACCCACACCCTGGGAAGCGCACTACTGGGCTTCGGTGCAGATTCGGGGCGGGGCATGGCCCCTGCAAGCAAACGGCGGCAGCTAATGTGTGTGACTTGACGGTGAGATGACGGGTGGGTTACACAGCCTGGGAGACAGCCTGGGAGCCGGCCTGGCGCTTGGGGCTTGAGTGGAGGGCGGGTCGAGTCGCTGCGAGAACTGGGCCTGCGCAGCACAGCTTGGCTGCCTTTCTTCGCTCGGGAAGCCGGTCAAACGATGCCGCGAAACATCCAACATCGCGACCATCGATTGAAAACCATTGAGGTAAAATGAAAAAGGCGCCTGCTGCAGCTGTTCATCATAAGCACGCCATAAAGGAAAGCCAGGTCGCTTCTTCGGTCGAAAGCCCCCCGCCGTCGCCGCACGCCCGCCGTCGCCGCACAAGAAGGCCGGTCAGTCCTCTCACCACTCGAACGAACGGACGGCAGACCACAACGATGGCGGAGAGACGGGCGCCAGCCCCAAAGCATCATCGGGTGCCGTGATGGTGGTAGCTTCAGTGTGACAAGACTACGGGATCGCTCCCGCCCGCTGGCAGATCTGGCTGCTGCTCCCGCGCTGGGCTGTTTCTCGCTGGCCTAGCTAGCTAGCCCGGGTTCATCATGTTTGGCCTTGGACGCAGGCCGCACTACGACTGGACTGGATGCCTTGCCTTAGGGCTTCCCGGCCCAGCAGCAAGCCAGCCCTACGCCGCACCCGACAGCCCGGTTTGCTAACGACGGCATGGGGTCGACTAAGACGGGCCTTGCCTGGGGACGAGTCCGCCAGTCCGTTAGCTCGACGGAGGAGCCATGCAAACCGGTGAAGCGTTTTTCCTACAGCAACTACACTCCGTGATGGTGCAGCTGCTCTGCGAGGTGGCTATTGCGTACATCTCGTGTGTTCTTCTAGAAAATTGCCTGCAATGGACGCTCTAGTGGTTCTGGAGATCCTCAGCACTCCAAAAACGGCATCAGATTTCGGACCCTTCTTTCCATCCCGTTCGGCAATCACGTGATCGGCTTTCGGGATGATGAGGCTGAAAAAGTCAACCTACCCAAAAAAAATTACCCGTAACCCCCTCAAATATAATCCCATCGCCGCGTGCAACACCACCACCATTCTTCCCACTCATGCTCAACTGCCGCACCTGCCCATGGCGGTGTTTGCGATTGCTCCATCATGATGTTCCGATAGCGTACAGCAGCAACCTGCGCCGCGGCGCTGCTGCTAGCTCGACTCTCTTCGCTACCCAGCACCAGCAGCGGCTATTCCTCCGCACCTCTGTACCCAACCCAGAGCGCAAAGTGATACGAGTTTCTGCGACGCCGTTTCAAGATGAAGCGATCAAGAGGCATGGAGACCCGTGGAAGGCGTCGACGAAGGCGCAGGGCATGAAGAAGCAGGCGACAAGGCTCATCAAGCGCGACCCAAGCATCTCGCCGACCGAGTATTCCACCCGTCTGAGGGAATTAAAGTACCTGCCGGACCCTATGAAGCTGGCGGATTTCGTGCGGGACAAGCTGAAGCAGGAGAAGCAGAAGGAGATGCTGGATCTGGTCAGGCTGGCGAGCAAGCAGATGCTATGCACTGTGGCTTGGAATCATTTAGTAGACGATCGGTTGGCGAGGGGGCAGGTTTCCACGGCATTGAAGATATATAATGAGGTAGCTATATATCGCTTGATTTGGAGACCGGGCTGCTGGCTAATCTCTCTGCCTCTCTAGATGAAGAAGCGCGCCCAGGTTCCGGATTCTCATACCTACTTAATCCTCCTCCGGGGGCTAGCAAACAATGCACACCACACCAGTGCTCTTACGCATGCGCTGTCTACATACCACTCCATGTCGGCGCCCAATTCGAAAGTCGCCCCTGCTATCCTCCACACGAATGCTATGTTGAAGGTCTGCTCGCGTGCAAACAACATGGACGCATTGTGGGGCGTGGCTTCCAAGATCCCTGAAAGAGGACCCGGCGCAGCGAACAATCTCACCTTTACAACGATCCTCAATGCTATACGGCAGAGCTTGCTGGTTGGGGTGCCTGTAGGGTTGAGTGAGGAAGAGATGGCAGCACGGAGAGAAGAGGCCGTTGTTCAAGGCAGGCGGATATGGGAAGACGTGATCAGCAAATGGAGAGCAGCAGATATATTCCTGGATGAAGAGCTAGTGTGCGCCATGGGCCGTTTACTTCTCGTCGGCAGCCGGCCTCGAGACTGGGATGACGTGCTCTCCCTCGTCGAACAGACAATGAACATCCCCCGCCTCGTCCCGCGTCTGGGCAGCGAAGCCCGCACAGCCGCCGGCCTGCCCACCCTCCGCGCTCCCTCCGTCCCAGAAGCCTACCGCAACCCGGACAAGCACGACAGCCCTAGCGCCGACAAGCCGCGCGGGGAAGAATTCCTCCATCTCACCCCTAAAACGGTCGGCGGCTCCAAAACCACCTCCCTAGCCTACGCCACACCCTCCAACAACACGCTCTCGCTGATCCAGGAAGCGTGCCTCAAGATCGTCGCGCGCAACGCGACCACAGAGTACTGGAACCTGCTCACGGACCCACAAGCCTACGGCATCGTCCCGGACCTGAACAACCTGCACATGCGGCTGCGCATCCTGCGCCAGAACCGCGCGTCGCACGCCGCGCTCGAGACGCTGCAGCACGACATCGTCGGCCGCGGCATCGCAGCCTACGCGGGCACGTTCCGCATCGCGATGAGCGCGTGCGTGCGCGACAAGCTCAACCCGCACGCGCTGGCGCACGCGGGCGCGATCCTCGACATCATGATGGCGACGCTGCCGGACGCCGACGCCAAGGCCGTCGCCATGTACGCGGGCCTGGCGTTCGACGCCCCTGCGGGCGCGGGCGCGGGCGCCGCCGTCGTGGCCGCGCTCGAGCGCCTCGAGGTCCCGCTGAGGAGTCTGCGCACCCAGCTGACGCTTGGGGCTGAGCGCTGGGATGGCGTCGCGGGCACGGCGGCGTTGCGGGGGGAGAGGCGCGAGGATGCGCTCGCGGCTGTGCGCATGGTCTATCGGCTGCATGATCGGCTGCTGTTGAGGGGGGAGGTGGCGGGGGGGGAGGCGACGATGTGGAAGGCGAGGAGGGCGCGGTTGAGCAGTTTTATTAACCGCGTCGTGTGGAAGGATGGGCAGAGGGGGGAGCGGAAGGAGGAGGAGGACAGGAGGAGGAAAGAGAGGAGGGGGGTTCGGGATCAGTTTAGGAGGTTGGAGGAAGGGGAGGGGGAGGTCGAGGTTAAGGAGGCGTGGGAGGTGCAGGGCGAGCAGGGGAAAGGCGGGGAGGGAGAAAAGGAAGAGGTGGTGAGGGATCCGTCCGTTGATGGCGGAGATGGTGGACAGGAGAGGAAGAAGTACGGCGAGAGACCTCGCGACGCACGGGGGTGGAGTGGTGACCGACCTCGTACTGTGCGCGGCCGCACGTACCGCGAAGCAAAAGGCGCTTTCGCATCCTCCGCTGCGTCTGCCGCCGCCGCCGCCGACTCGCCCACAGCTACCCGCGGAACGGACCGGAGCAGTGGTGATGCTTTCCCTGAAGTCGCCGATTTCAGCAAGGCGGGTGCTGGCGGACGCATCAGGCGGCCGGTGGGCCCATCGCGGATTCGTAGACCGGCTAAGCGGCACTTTTAGGACATTTCTCGGAGATCTGTATGAACATTGCTGGATTTCTGGGCCGTTCTTTTATGATGGAGAGCCAAATGCATTGGTAAAGGCATTGAAGGATGCTTGTATGGTACGTGCTCTGTAAATGTGCAATTATAGATTGTAGAAATAGCTGTATGTATATATGATAGATCACTCTGGCACTGCTAGATAGGTTAGCATATAAATTCCTGTGGGGACACTGATAATCAGTATTTGACCTACGCATTCGTTCACTGAGTCCAAACTATCGAAAGAGATGAATCCTTGATTATTTTTATAAGGAATGAACTGAGGACCAGCGGGTGTCAAGAGCCATAAGGGCAGCAGAGAAGACAGCTGAAGGTAGTCGGTATTGTTGCTCAGGGACATTACATCAGAGCAGCAGAGCATTTAATTGGCTGGTCGTCGTCGATTGCCTCCTGGCCTCACGCTCGCAAACACCCAGCCTATAAAGAGCGGAACTGGATGCTCGATCCTTCGCCGTCGTGGAGATGGAGGCCGTCTGCGTTGGGGTACCACGGCTACTGCAGGTGATTGAGGCCGCGGGGTCGCCGCGGTCCGCTCTGACGGTTCCTGGGCTGGACTACGATTGTCGGGCTGAGGTGATCTCTCCTGGCTCTGCTGCGTCTGAGGTTGTCGAGGGTTTCGGAAATTCGGTAGGAGTTGAGAGCGGTCTTCGTTCTGTCGGAGTAACTCGTTTTCGTTGGCTGTGGACGGCCATAGAGATAATTTGATCGTCCAGCCGGGTTGGACAGTTTGCTCCCATAGATGCTCGCGAATAACGAGACCGTTGGGTGCGATGAGATCGTAGTTCCCGAATTCGATCGCCTGACGAAGTCGGTCGTCCACAGTAGCTGGGAGAGATTCTCGGATGAGAGGTTCCATATTCTATGCAGTGATTATTAGTAGAAGTTGATGTTAAAGATTAGGCTGGTTAATGGGATGAGGAAGACTAGCTTACTCTCCAGTGCTTGCACAAATTGTATGGGAATCTGTCGACCAGGATTGGGCCTGCTTATTCTGTTTCTAATGCCTACACCCCCCCTGTTTCAGTTACATACTCCCTCTTCCCCTATTTCCTACACCTTCCTCACGTATATATAGAGGCCCTAGAACCATACAAAATAGACAGAGTCTCCCTCATCTTCTCCTGATCTGCACCAGATCGACAGAATCTAAAGCGACGCGAGAAGCAGTCTCGGTAGATTGGCAAAGCTGGACTTTCTGTAGCGTCAGCTTGATTCCTGGTAGTATCAATGGTTTCTCCACTGGCAGGAGGAGTGCATGCTTGGGGTTCTGATTGTAAGAGAGGTAGCCTAGCTGTATCAAAGCTTCTTTGCAATGCCATTTGCGGGGCTAAACCGAGCGACAACTGCTCTAGATCCAAAGTCGATGTTAACATATTGGTCTCTGACTCTCCATTCGGACCTGGTGGATTTCCTAGAGTGTCGTCAACATCCGCCTCACCCTCAAAGGCAATTGCTAATTGTATTGCTAATTGTGTTTCATGTTCTGACTCGCCATCTACGAAGCTGTAGAGCAGTTGAAGGCAGCTTTCACAACAATACAGTTCCGGTATCTCTGCTGTGAGAATGGCAATTACGTCTTTCATCCGTGGTCGGTCGTTGGGCTTCTCTTGAAGCATCCTCCAGCACAATTCAAGCCACATACCGTCTTGCCCATCAGAGTTGATCCCGGTATCTATGTCTTTGCTCTCGCTCTCATCTTCGGCGTCATCGTTGTATTGCTGAACAATATTTGCGATCCAGCCATACACTCCTTCCAAATGTTCGTGGAATGGAGCCAGGTGAGAGAAACTATGCTCATCATCGACAGTCCAGCCTCGCAAAACGCTGTATACCTCCATTAGCACGCATCCCAAGGCAAAGACATCTGCTGGTGCTTGGTGAGCTTCCATGTCGTAGCGTGCCAGCTCAGGAGCACGGTATTTAGCGGTACCTCGTCCTCCGCCTGTAATCGAATTGCTCAACTCCGAGATATCCTTCGAGAGCCCAAAGTCAGTGTACACGAACCTCTGCTCGTTGATGAGGATGTTGTGAGGTTTAACATCCTTATGTCTAATGCCATGCTGATGCATATGGGCAAGCCCAACGGAGAGACAGCCAAGAGCTTGTCTAAGCGCGTGATCTGGTAGGATAGACCGTCTCTCTACTTCTGGTAGGGAAAGCGCTTCCCATAAGTCACATTGAGCAACCGGAAGATGGATGAGTCCCAGCTCTCTTCCGCGAGTGTATGTTCCAGTAATCTGAATGATGTGGTATGTGGGATCCAGCCGTTCGAGGAGTACCCTTTCGTCAAAGAACCTTTGCTCTGCTTGCCGATTGGTGTTTGACCACACCTTTCTGGCAAATATCCGTTGATCAAGAGCAGATTTAATCTCGTCGACACTACCCTGACCTCCATGGCCCAAGGATCGGGAAGGACGGAAAGGAAGAGGTTCCCTTTTCTCTAGTGTTAGATGTTCTCCTTCTTCCCAGTTCCTCGGACACGCTCGGTATTGTTCTGCGAGGAATAGTTCTACATCTTGAGGAGTGCGGTTTTCTCCCAGGATCTGTTCTAGTCTGACCTGTGGAAGTGGAATAGCAGAGTCTAATATTTCCGCAGCTAAAAAGTGCTCAAGTAGCTCTCTCTTCTCGAGGACCTGCAGGACAAGGCATATTCTAGCCATTCCTGACAAAGCTGCAAAATCAAGGCCACTCCGAGAGGTGAGCCGGATCCCAATTCCGCGACAATGATTAATAAATGTACTCAGTGAAAGCTCTGCTGATTGGACCATTTTCTCAGTAATCAGTAGTCCGTCTCCTTTGTCTGCAAGCCTCCTGGAGGATCGGCGAAGTGGCGTAATATCCGGAAGACATGACCAAGGCAAATCCGAGATCCCTAAGCCAACCTGGGCGACTCTTATACCACTTTCTCCGCTAAATTGGCTCTTGCAAAACTCTTTAGTGAGTCTAACAACCTCTGTCGGAAGATCGGGCATAACTCCAGGTTGGATGGCAGGACAAAAACCACAACCCCAGTAGTGAGCAATATCATGAAAACTTGTCCCAACGAACTTGAGTCTGTGCAGGACGATTTACGGCTCATTCAAGAACTCGAGGTGAAAAATAATGAGTAATACCCCTCGTCAAAAGGCTGTAAAATTTCATTAACGCCGAGCCTCCATCACTGCGGAGACCTTAAGCGGGGTGCAACTGTACTTGCAATCAAAGAATGCCAAGTAATGAGACGGATACGAAGTACGGCTCGACTTTGCTAGGGAAAATGGCAGAGAGGATAAGGGAGAAGAGGAAAATAGAGACTACAGAGGCTTTCGATGTTCCTGCTATTTCGAAGACTACGATCTGTTCTGAGGCTGAGTCGCAGCTTATCTCATGAATCCGACGCTCCACAGAAGATATGTTCCGTGACACGGGATAACGCAGGGGCCCTCTAAAACTCCTGTAAACCCCTGAGCCAATCATAATAGCGCCCTAACTCCTACCAACTCCTGCCAACTCCTAGACCAATTAGAACTGCGCACTAATTTCAGCCCCCTGCGCACCACTATCACCCAACAAAATCTTCTACGGAGCGTCTAAGAGCTTATAGGAGTCGCTTTAGTAAGAAATAAATATTTTAGGACTTTATCCCTTCCCACGCTGGTTTGCGTCCACGCATATCGATAAGGGTTTGGCCAATCACAGGCTCTCGTTCGGCTGAGAGATTGGCTCTAATACTGATGTTCATAGGCTTGGCGCCAAGCTGTGGACGCCAGCGTGGGAAGGGATAAGCGTGACGCTAGCCATTAGCGCCACGCCGTGGCGCAATTTCTCCCCGGGGGTACGATTTATGAGATAAGTCGCAGCGACAACTCAGCTCGGTAATCATACATGGGTCTAAGGATTGGACCAATTAGAGCGTCTCTTGATAGCCCTTGCAAGTGCACTCTTGTTCATTTATTGACCTACTCACAAGTATTAGAAATAAGAAAGATTGTACTTATTCTTATACTAAGGTGAGTGTTCTAAAACATTAAATGGCTTTAAGACGGTGGCGAGTTCTGAAGAAAGTCTATGCAGACGTCGAATAAAGACGTCGTCTAGATCGAGACCTGCACGCTTGTTAAGTATTACAGGTCGCAGTTTCCTCCATAAAGTCCTTTGTATCTATAATGCGCGGCATGTAGAGGTTCCTGACAGCTCCTGTCAGGGCTGTCAGGAGCTCCAGGAGACAGGAACCTGTCAGGAGGTCGCTCGGACCACCAGGACCTCCAGGACCATTAGGACCATCAGGACCATCAGGACCATCAGGACCATCAGGACCATCAGGACAATTAGGACAATTAGGATAATCAGGACAATAATTAAATTTTTAATTTAAAAATAAGGTATATTAATGCTCTAGTATTTATAGCCAGCTAATAAACATAAAAACCAATTTAATTTAAGGCCCTATTCTATATACAAGGAATCTAAATAGTCCAAATCAATCCTTCCTGCCTACTACCTGTGTCTGTGTCTGTGTCTGTCATAGGAGCCCTACGTCGTTCTAAGGGGACGATCGCTCGAGCGTTGAGCGATCAATCGAGGGGGAAGCATTCGCAAAGGCTTCAAATAGTCGATTGGCGGTGTTCCCGATGATCCACCGGCCGTGTACTGATTTCCTAACTAGGCCTAGTGCCTGCCTGCCTGCCTGCCTGCCTGCGTCAGTGTCTGGTTCAATTTGGGGGAGGAGTCTACCCGATCGAAGGCTCTGATTGATTCGAATCGTTCTCTATGGCCGTTCGCTGGCTATAGATTCGAACGGTAGTCGTCTGGGGTGCCTCCCTAGGAGGCCTTGATTCGATTCGGTGACGGGCCGATATCAAAGCTCTGATTCAATTCGATCGATCAATTAATTGAATCGTTCGTGGTGTTTGCTGGCTGGTCGTTCGAACGGTCGTCGTCTGGTTCTGGCAACGGTCGTCTGGTTCTGGTAACGGTCGTCTAGCTCTAGGACGGTCATCTCGTTCTCGCAACGGTCCTCTGCTGGCTGCCGTTCTAGTGCCTCCTAAGGTAGGGAGGATGTAAGGAAGGGTAAAAAATAAGGTGGTTATAAAGGGGTAACTTGGCAGAGGCACGTGTAGGCTATCGGGAATATAGCGGGGACCCGATAGTAATGTGTGTCATACGGAGCTTCGTGTAGAGCCTCCGTATGCAGAGCTTCGCGCAGAGCCTCGTGCAGAGCCTTTGTATGTACGTAGAGCTTCGTGTAGAGCTTCGTATAGAGTTTTGCGCAGAGCTTCGTGTAGAGCTTCGTATAGAGCTTTATGCAGAGCTTCGTGCAGAGCCTCTATACGTAGAGCTTTGTGTAGAACTTCGTGTAGAACTTCGTGTAGAGCTTCGTAGAGCTTCGTGTAGAGCCTCGTGTAGAGCCTCGTGCAAAGCTTCGTGCAGAGCTTCGTGTAGAGCTTCGTGCAGAGCTTCGTGCAGAGCTTCGTGTAGGGCTTCGTGTAGGGCTTCGTGCAGAGCCTCGTGCAGAGCCTTAGTAGTGTTGCTTGAGGGGTGTGCATAGGGTGTTGCTTTGGGGGTATCCTGCCAGGAACCTGACAGGACGATCAGGAAATACTAGTTTCCTGTCAGGAGCCTGTCAGGAGCCTGTCAGGAGCGCATCAGGATGGGAGGCTCCTGTCAGGAAGCGCATCAGGATGGTAGGGTCCTGTCAGGAGCCTGTCAGGACGATCAGGACGATCAGGAAAATCAAAATCCTGTCAGGACGATCAGGACTGTCAGGAGGCCTCCAGGATCTTGGCACCCCAACAAAATGCTGATGCTCGGGATTAACATGAAGAAAATCGCCGGAGACTTGAGCTCGACGCCTGGCCGCCATGCGATCAAAGCTCCGCTGAAATATGTTGAAAATGTCCTCTCTTAAGAAACCCTTTAGTAAGGACACGAAGGATGCGCTAGACACACTTTATGGACCACACCACTGGGTATCCTAAAATCTACGGCACGTGATAGGTATTCTCCAATAATTCAGCAGATGGTGTGTGTGCTGCAAGCTGCAGATCACGTCGTAGTCGACCGACGATCCCTGCAGAAATCAGTATACCCCTCCTATGAGAGGTAATTGGAGCTCGGGATGATTTTGTTCTCCGGATTCCAGGGTGCTTGAGAATTGTTTATGCTTTTACTCACTCCGTCGCAGGGCGAAAATCTTCCTTCAGTCATGCCGTCATTATGATGCACACAATCCGAACGCCGCTAATAGGTGTATGGTTCCGTTGCTTTTTTGCAGCTGGTAGCAAACAGTTCGTATCTGCAAGGCGCGAGCTGGGTGTACAATGGCGCAACATATCCTTTAACCAGAAAAAGGAGCTCCGATATCTTTGTGGTGTTATGATTTTCGGAGTACAGCATTAAAGGGGAGGAGCACACGACCAACAAACCCAGCACAAAACCGCTCGAAGACAATCCAACTTCGTCCCTAAGTCAACTGCCACCAAGCTCGCAAACAGGAGCTGCGACAATATAGCTGATCCGACAAAGATTAGTGACAGTAAGCAGCCCGAAGAGGCCCATTCAACCGATATGCTTGAAGAGGCCCCAGCAGCTGTGCTGGAAGAGGGCAGCCTAGATCCAGTCTATGAAGCTAAAGCCAGAGTCTTGAACAAAGCTATCCAGGATATTGGAATGGGCCGTTATCAATGGCAACTTTTCATCGTCATTGGATTTGGTTGGGCCAGCGACAATCTCTGGCCTATCGTTACTTCCCTGATATTTACTCCAATCACCAATGAGTTCCATCCAACCCGACCTCCTTTCTTAACGTTGGCTCAAAATATTGGACTGCTCGTCGGTGCTGTGTTTTGGGGCTTTGGCTGCGACGTCTTTGGTCGACGATGGGCGTTCAATCTCACTATTGGTGTCACGGCCGTCTTTGGTTTGATAGCTGCAGGGTCGCCAAATTTCGCAGCAATTGGAGTGTTTGCAGCATTATGGTCCGTTGGCGTTGGCGGAAACCTTCCAGTTGACTCTGCCATATTTTTAGAATTCCTTCCAGGATCCCACCAATATCTCCTAACAATCCTTTCGGTCGATTGGGCATTGGCCCAGATGCTCGCAACTCTAATTGCCTGGGCACTCCTAGGTAATCTAACTTGCCAAGAGGATGTTGTTTGTACAAAGTCCAAAAACATGGGCTGGAGATACTTCATGATATGCACGGGCGGTATCGCTATGATCATGTTCTTTCTGCGCTTCGTTTGTTTCACGATCTTTGAATCGCCAAAATATCTCATGGGTAAGGGAAAAGACGCCGAGGCTGTCCGAATTGTCCACGAGGTTGCACGAAGAAACGGAACAACATCGACCCTCACCGTCGAGGATCTGGAAGCTTTTAACATGGGAGGAACGCAAGGCACGGAGGCGTCTGCTGCACTGCAGCGGAGGTTGGAGAAGCTGAACTTCACACACGTAAAGGCACTCTTTGCAACTAAGAAGTTAGCTTTCTCGACAACTCTCATCACGTTCGTATGGGCTTTCATTGGACTTGGATTTCCCTTATACAATGCCTTCTTGCCCTACATCCAGGCCACTCGCGGCGCAAAATTTGGTGATGGCTCTACGTACATTACTTACCGGAACTCCCTCATCATCGCCGCCCTCGGAGTTCCTGGCTGCCTTCTTGGAGGCTTCCTCGTGGAACTGCCTCGCTTTGGAAGAAAAGGAGCTCTATCGCTCTCGACAGTCTTGACAGGAGTATTCTTATTCGCCTCCACCACGGCTGTCACTTCAGACGCGCTCCTCGGCTGGAATTGCGCCTACAGCTTCGTGACCAACATCATGTATGCCGTCCTCTATGCATATACCCCAGAGATCTTCCCAACCAAGGATCGCGGCACCGGCAATGCGATCACGGCATCTGCTAATCGGATTTTCGGGATCATGGCCCCAATCATTGCGATGTTTGCGAATCTTCAGACGGCTGCGCCGGTGTATGTTAGCGGTGCGCTATTCATTGCTGCCGGACTTCTTGTAATAATTCTGCCTTTCGAGCCGAGAGGAAAGGCTAGTTTGTAGTCAGTGGAAGAGTAGATTTGATGGATGACTGGCGTTACATATTTTTCCTTAATTTGAGATACCGGTGCGGCCATGCTACCACGTAAGGCTGTACAGCTCGATATTAAAACAAATGAGTTTTTTTCTGAGTGGATATAATTTCGCTGGCCTTCCATTCGTAAGGCATAGAGCACAGTCATGTGTCCACCCAACTAGTGAAATTCGATTACGTTCAAATCGGGTAAGAAAATAGAATATAGAAAAACCCTTATATGAGCACTTTTATTCCAAAATTAGAGGCAGCAGTTATTGTCACAAATTTCGTGAAGCAATGGAAAGTTGAAAGTGTGAAGCTGGGGAATACCGGGTTTGGTGGTTGCTCAGCAACGTCGGCTTGGCGCTTTGTTGACAAACCCCCCAGGCTCATCCACTACAGTCTACCGAAAGTTGGTACACAAATTTAATACCATATCAAAAAACAAAATGGAACCTCCTCCAAGGCCCTCCACCTCATTATTTGAAGTCTATTTGCGACTACGGCCCTCCAACGCTGTTGGTGCTGAGCGCTTCCTTGATGTTGAGCAGTCGAACCAAAGTAATCCAACGCACATCACCATAAAGCCCCCCTCGACAGACCACCGTAAACGCGCAGTTGAGAAGTTCGCCTTCACGAGAGTCTTCGAAGAAGATGCTGCTCAGCTTGACATTTTCAAAGGGACTGGCGTTGTGCCACTCATTGAAGGAGTACTTGGAACAGAAGGAAGAGAAGGACGAGATGGCTTGCTTGCAACATTGGGAGTTACGGGCTCTGGAAAGGCATGTATATTATGAATTAAAAAGAGCCCTAGAAGTATAGCTGACTATGTGTGCAGAGCCACACAATCCTAGGTTCCAAAACACAACGCGGGCTCACGCAGATAGCGCTAGACATCCTTTTCCAAAATACCAACACACAGCTTGTTCAGCCCACCTATGGCTCCTCAGTCTTCCCTTCACTGGCCGCAGCAGATGTATCTGAAGCGCAACTCTTCCCTGCCGCCACCTTTCTCGACTCCCTCTACGGTGACAATCAGTCTGAACGCGGTTTCAACTCGCGGGCACAAACGCCCATGCCGGTATGCCCTTCGTTTCATAAACAGATCTGGACATATATACCAACTCCTACCCAAGCCCAACTTAACATACCCCACCCTTCCTCCCTTAATCTCTACCCTTCCCTTAGCCAAAGTATATACAGTCGTTCTAGTACAGGGGTGTTCTCACCCTAAGAAGTCAACCCTTGCCCTCAACCAAGTATCCGACCCATAACTGGCGGGATTTCACGCATCACACGCAGCGTAGTGAAAATGAGCTCACCATATGTAAAGGAATACAGTTCATTTCTCGGCACAACAGCGACGAGGCAACGAAATATACCACGACCATCCACATTCCCACAAGCGCCGGCTGTGCAAGACATTGTCGTGCCCATTGACCCAAATGCTGAGTATGCAATCGTGGTGTCGATGTACGAAGTTTATAATGACCGTATTTTTGACCTATTAACTGGGTCGGCTACGGGGAGTAAGAATGGCGCTCAGAAGAGACGTGCGTTGCTATTTAAGAGCACAGAGCAAAGTCCAGACAGGAAGGTTGTAGCGGGTTTGAGGAAGATTGTTTGCGGCAGTCTGGAGGAGGCGCTTATGGTGCTGGAGACCGGATTAGTGGAACGGAGGGTTGCGGGCACAGGAAGTAATGCTGTCAGCTCAAGAAGTCATGGATTTTTCTGTGTGGAGGTGAAGAAGAGGAATAAATCCAGGCGTGGGCCGTGGACAGCGAGTACGCTGACGATCGTTGATTTGGCTGGTAATTTATACTTACTCCCACAAGACGGAGAAGGGCTAATTAGATATTACAGGATCCGAGCGTGCGAGGCACGCAAAGACTGCCGGGGCTACGCTTGCTGAGGCAGGAAAGATCAACGAGAGTCTGATGTACCTTGGTCAATGCATGCAAATGCAAAGCGATAACCAGGAAGGAAATAAGGTACTCTCCTCCCGACGTAACTTAGTCAATAACCAGCTAACTCGGATAATCAGCAAAACATCGTTCCTTTTAGACAATGCAAGCTCACCGAACTGCTCTTCTCCAATTCTTTCCCGTCATCTTCCACAACCTCACACCATCACCATTACCACAATAATTCTCAACACCGGAATCCACAGAAGGCGATTATGATCGTTACCGCTGACCCAGTTGGTGACTTCAATGCCACTTCCCAAATCCTACGCTACTCCGCCCTCGCCCGTGAAGTCACCGTGCCTCGCATCCCCTCTGTAACCAGCACCATCCTCTCAGGCACCACAGCTGTCGGCGGGAAATCACACCTGACAGAGGGCCGCACCTCACCATCAGCCGCGTACGAAGAGCTCGAGCAGGCAACGCAAGAAATCGCGCGTCTGAGCGAAGAAGTCGAAGTGCTGGCGCTCCGTCTTGCTGAGGAAACAGCCAGACGTAAAGCCGCAGAGGCGTCCTGGCGCGCAGCCGAAGATCACATGCTCGAGGTCGAGCAGGATGTCCGAGACGAATGCTTTGCCGAGATGGAGACGCGTATAGAGGCGGAGCGGCGGCGGTGGAAGGGCGCGTGGGAGGAGGAGGCGGACCGGAACGATGAGCATTTGGATCGGAAGATCGAGGTGCTAGTTCAGGGGATCCAGGTCCACGAGGATCCGGAGCCTAGTGAGGCAGAGAGGGTGGAGGAGTTGGAGCGGGAGAATGAGGCCTTGAAAAGGAAAGTTGAGATGTTGGAGAGGGAGGCGCAGATGAAGAGCCCGACCAAGAAGCAGAGAGTTCTGAAGGCGAGGAAGTGGGAAGTAGATGTGGGTTTTGAGAGTCCCTGAGCAGGGGTTAGGGGTGTTTGTGGAGCTGGGTTAGGTGTGGGAAGTTTGGTCAGATTTAGACATGACCTTTTGATATCAATACCATTGCCATGGCTTTTGAAGAAATAACACTGCTTTACTCTGGGTTTCGTCTTTTCTTATCATGCTCGCATATTGACTCACCTTGCTTGCTCCAAAGTCTGAAAAAAATGCTAACACTGAGAGTCTGAAACTGAAGCTATGATACTGAGGACAACGATATGCTCATGTCGTGCATTAGAATAAAAGCGCGAGTAGTACCTAGGCATTATCTTCTGTGACACGTGACTAGGTCACGCATGCGGCATACGAAAGAGATCCTCGCTCTCTGTTTCAATGCTATATCCTCTAAGATTAAAGCCTAACGTGGTTAACGGGGTTTTGACCGCTCCCCTAGTTATGACCGTTTTGAACTTTTGTTAGTTGTTTACCACCAAATCAGCATTTCGGCTATATTGATTTTCCAAACAGTCATAACTGGGGGGGCGGTCAAAACCCCGTACAAGAAAAAGACTATCTTCCACAAAGTCATGCCGGAGAACATGTGGCTTTCTCGCCTGGCCTGACTAGTATGCATGAAAGTCTTTTCAGCCTTTCATCGTTGTCACGGCGCCGAACTTTAACACAGCCAATGGAATATACTCAGGAGGGAGGCAAGCCTAGCGTGGCCTGAATTCGACCGCATTCTAGTCTCACTGGATAAGATAAGCTTCAACGGCTGAAGATCTCGAATTGTGGCTTGCATGTTCCGCGGGGTAGACGGGCGCCAATTGCTCTGAACTGAGGTTACCCTCATACACAGCCAGCCTTTTGAATGCAACGCCGCCACAAACAGCTCCTTGTGTAGGCTGTGTGGACAGCATGATCAAGACGACCAAACTGAACCACGATAGCAACATTCTTAGGCTTCTTTACTCAATGAGGCACTTGAACACTATTTGGGAAACGCTCCTTCGGCTAAGTTCAAAAAAGCAATGAAATCTTTAATTATATTTTAACACCCTATCCCTTGCACCGTCGAGTGCCTCATGTTCCTGGCAGAATCCTAACCGCCCGCAAATAACATCATCTGATTGACTAAGCTTAGGTCACCAATTTAAGGCACAGAACAACGGTGCAAGGGATGATGTTAAGAAGTGTAATATGGTAAGCTGAGTGGTATATTACCGTGACTGCAGCAGTGACAGCTCACTTAGTCTGCGAGATAACAAATAGGGCCTACATTCCTACTCAGCCCTACTTTGCCGCAATGCGGGAGGCTTGCTGGGTCTTCAATGCATCAAGCCTTCATGATCACGCTGTATGTCAGCCACTTCAGCCAGCCAAAAACACTTTCAAAATCAGCCATGTTCAGCCCCACTCATCGTTTTCAGTCCTCATGAGATACGGCTGATCGCAGCCAAATTATGGTAGCCCTTAACTCTAAGATACGTCGATCAGAGGCGTGCGTTGTGCTGAGTGGCTTCAAAAAGCAACCTCACCAACTCAAGCTGCATTATCACACTGCAAAATTAAGTTGCTGAAACATCAACTTGTATGGGTTCCTGCCGTCCTTTCGCGGGCACGAGGGACATATAAACAGCTGAGGACCTTTTGCCTTTGGTACTGCTAGTTACACATTACACGGTACGCATTTCAAGTTAGCCAAATTGCAGTTCTCTAGCACTATAATTCAAACGTTCGGTTATTTATTTCCAATGTCTCACCTATCCAGCATCCAGCCCTGGTTGATCCACAACCTCGAGACATGCACAAACGGCGCCTACAATCAAACACGCTCTGACTTCTGCAACGCAGCGGAGTATTGCAACTGGGAGCGACTGTTCTCCATCCTCGAATATGTCCAGAAAACGTACCACGAATCCTGGTTCAACTGCCCCACCTCCGAAGACGGGTGGGCGCCCCTCCATTACGCAGCATACGAGAACACGCCCATTTCTATCGTCAACAGATTGCTTAGCATGGGAGCATGGCGTAGGTGTCACCGTCCTTATCTTAGCAACAAAGCTCACCGTGTACATTCCAAAGGTTCTGTCCACACTGTCAGTACCGTTGGCACGTGCCTCCCAAACGATAGAATGACTGCCTTCGACATCGCGAAAGCTTTGAGACATAACGCACTTTGCGAAGTCCTTAGACCAGTTATCAGGCTTGCTGTCCCCGAGAATGTCCTGTGGAGATTGCAGATCCAGTTCCATCGGCTCATTTGCGACGAGATGAGCTGGTCAAATGATAGAGACACAAGACTACCGGAACTGAGCGTGCTGAGAGAAGGAAATGGGTATGGCTGGTTCCCTGTTCAGCCGGGAGTTAATGGTGAGGTTTGTCGTAACACATTCTTACTGCGCGGCACAATGTTGAAATTTCTTATATGACACGCAGTGTATTGGTGCTGACTTTATGCATGAATAGGGTTACCTCTACCGTCTTAGCAAAACCGGCTTGCTTGTCTGGAGCTGCAGCGAGGATGGCAGCCTAGAGGTGCAACGCAGAGTTACTGAGGTGGAGTATGTTGAGGTAGAAGAAGACGACTATGAGTATAATGCCGCGCCTTGGACGATGATAAACAGCGGCAGAGGTGGTGCGGATTTTGGGTTCTTGAGCGCTGGGGAGACCACGGTAGGGTATGAGAACGTTACAGAGACTGATATCGTTTACGACAGCAACATTAGTACCTCCAACTCAACGTGCACGAGTGACAGCTATAAAACTTATGAAAGCTCCACATACACCTCTGTTGATAGTGGAGTTGTTGATGTACAGGATGACGAGACGAGCTTTAGTTGGAGTGAAAGAGTTGAGAATGTGGTTGTTGATGACCCGGATGACAACGCAAACTACAGCTGGGCCCAATGGTGTGGCGATGGAATCGGTTGTGGCTCGGATGATAATAAAGGCTACAATTGGGGCGAAGGTGCTGATAACAGGATCGACGACGGTCCACATAACAATACAGGTTATGGCTGGAGCCAAGGATGCGAGACTGGAGGTTTCTATAACACTGGTAACAAATGGGGTCGAGATGACAATTCCGGCTATGCTTGGAGTCAAACAGGCCAGGGATGGGAATATTGATAGTAATGCTGCTGCAGTTGAGGAGGATGAGGATAACTGCAAGCCTGGAAATGATGTATCTACACCAACTCTAGTAGAGCCTAAGAATTGGCGTGTATTATCTTCATTGGTGGACCGTACCGATTCATCTTGGACACCATGGTCTTCCAAAGGCAAAAAACTGGTGTGAGACATTGCGATGAGAATGTAAATGAGTTAGAAATTGCCTTACAAGTATCTCAGCTAGGCTCCTTCCTTACTAATTAGAAACAGCAGCCTTCTAAGGCCTCTTTGTAGAAACGCTCAATAAAGGTGGCTCGGTAGGCAGGGTGGCTCGCTTCCTGGTCAGCCACGTTAGGGGCTCGGCTGTTGTCAAATTTTGTGCGGCAGATATCTTGCCTTTTTCGAAGCAGAGTTGAAAAGTAATGACTTATGCGGGCATCGCAGGAGCAACTTTGTGACAAACATAACACGCCCCTAAACCTCCAAGGGTGCCACTGTTGAGACTAAACGAGTGAGTTTAGACACCTTACACTTAAGAATATTAAAAGTTCTCGTGTCATGCAATAGGAAGGTCATCTACAGGATGTATACTCAGATCCAATATATGCAATTATCCGTGCAATACGGAATCTAGATTGCTCAGTTATGATTCCTAGAAATAAGGGGACAGTCTCATTTGGTCGAAATACACTACTTCTTCAATTCCTTCTCCGAGTAATATGCGCTTGTCCCCTTGAATCTCTTGAGCCGGCTGCCGAACCCAACGTGTCATCCCTCAGTCCCTTTCTATGAGCGATCTGAGCATCCTCCATGCCATCGTGCGTCGAAATTATGTACTCCTTGAATGCCGCAGACATAGTGACGACCTGCTTGAGGTGGCTTTCCCGGAGAACAGGTGGGCGATTCTTTTGTCTTGCATCATATACAGCCAGAGCAACAGCTGTTTGGAACGCTATTTGGGACATATTAGCCATGGGTCCTCGAGTATGCAGTCTTACGAACCACATGGATGTGGGTGGTATGACCATTACGGATTTCCCGACCATTCCACTTCAACTCCTTTACCTCTGGCGCGTTTTTGACGTAGTTTTTGGCATCGTAATCGTACTTCATGTCGCGGATTCCGAGCTCATGTTCCTCGGCGAGTTTACGGAAAGTGTTGTCCCAGATCTGTCCGCGAATGTCGTCGTCTAGATGGCTGCAGGTTAATTTTGGTGCGCGTGGAGTTGTGTCCGAAATTTGAGTAGGCCACTTACCTAGGGGGTCATAGCCTAGTAACATGTGGATTCGAGATGAGAAAGCCTCGTCAAACGAGCCAACTCGGTTAGTAGTGAGGAATAATATTCCTTCGAAATAATCCAACGTGCGCAAAAAAACTTTCGTAGATTGTTAATACTTTGTATTCGGAAAGGGGGTGTTCAAAATAATCAACTCACTTGAGACGATACTGTTCCGCTTCAAGTCGTTGTTGGACCGTACTTCAAGATATACGTCAGCTTCGTCAAGTAAAACGATCGCATCCCACTCGTTAGCATCTCGGAAGAATTCGAGTAAGTTGGTTTCAAGCTCTTCAGGCTCATGGCCGAGATCTGCGGCAGTTATGGATATCAAAGGCCTGCGGGTATACTCCGCAACGCATTCTTAATTACGGTTAGTATGGCTTTAGTCAGTGGCGTGCCTAGGAAGTTGCTCACCAGCTGTAAGTGTTTTGCCGGTTCCTGGAGGGCCATGTAAAAGGAAAATTTGTCCCTCTCCTTTTCCTTGGATAAAATCTGCATGGAAGTTTGCCTCTCCGTTGGCGTCGTGTGTATAGGTCTCGCAAATTGCTTTGATAGTTTCTTTGTTGACAGCAGGCTTCATGACAAGCCAGTCTATGGCATTCTCGTTGATCGTGGGCTCAGATAGCCGGCTAATATCAAGGAGGTCTAAAGAAGAATATTTTAGACTACAGGTGGCAAAATCATCTAATGTAGGCATGCAAATAACAAACTAGTGGCTAGGGTGGGCTTACCATATGCTCGATCTTTCAAAACAAATCCATACATACGAGGAGCACAAATGAAGTACTGATGCTCATCTAACTCTTCTGTCGTATTAGGATCGATGTGGTCATAAGTTTGAAACATCACCGGAAGATATATCTGGCTCTCAGTTACGAATATATCGCACTCACTACACCGACAGCCTGGTCTTCTGGCCGGGGCTCCGATACTTGTGGTGGGAGGAACAGGCGGAAGACGGGCGAGTTCGTTGCGCTGAGGAACACGATCTTCTAAGTATGCATCCGGGTTAAGTATTTCAATAACGCCGAGTGGTTTATGCATTCCCCTAGTGTCTCCAAGTTCCCACGGCTCCCGTTTGTGATCAATTACTACCCGGGTCTTCTTATACTATACGATGTTAGCCTTAAATGGATTTTGAGAATGCTTACAAAAAAAGTTTTAAGCTTGAGGTTTAATTACACAGAGGCAAGGCCATATGCAAAGCGGAAACTTACCTTTTTCCGGCCAGGCTTCAGCCCTGGGCCAGTATACTCCATGTAAGTTGGTTTTTTGGTAAGAGCAAAAAACTTCTTTCCACGTTCCACAAGCCTCGTCCGAAGAGGTACTTCATTGCCATCATCTTTATGGAAGCGGACGGGGAACACTTTCAATGAAGATATCTCACGCTCCCCATCAAAAACGGGTACGCTGAAGACCCTGATGGACCGTCCGATCTGTAGGCCATTGTAATCTAGATTCCACACAGTGACTATGTAGTTAGCAGCTCTTTCCTCGTAAACTCCGCCAGTCACCGATTCAATAACATATGCATTAAGCTCCCCAAACTCCTGAACATAGACATCTGAACCAGGTTTAAGAATCAGCCAAAGGTCACGGAATGTTGTCAAGGGTGTCGGCTTGTTCCACCGAGATTCAGCTCGATTGAGCGCAATGTCAGACTGATCGTACAAATAGCCGATCAAAACGTCGATATGCGTGTCACATTTCTCATTATATTCTGGCGTATGCCTCGAACGAGTTGGGTTTGGCTCGGTTTTATATTTGACCAAATTATCCTTGTGAGAAAATAAGTCTTTGTATGGGTACCTGAAGACGCCTCGTTGTAAAGACTCTCCAGAATCTGCGTATGCTGAATATCCAATGACAGCGCGTAAGGCATTTAACAGGTGTGGAGAGTGAATTTTCAGCACCGGTGGCGCGACATCGTCGCCGGGCAGCAGTTTTTCATGCTTTCGCTTTATCTTCGGGGGTTGTGGGGGTTTAAAAGGGGGTGGTTCCTTTGCTTTTACGATCGCTATCTTGTTCGCTTTTGTCCTAAATCGACTTAGAGGCGGAGGCGGTGGAGGCGGCGGAGGGAACCGCCCAAGGAAGTTGCCAGAGAACGGCGAATATTGGTGCGTAATTTCTCGCATTTCTTGAAGAATCGGTAGATCTTTAGCAAGTTTCTGTCCTTCTTTGAGGATAATTGGTTCATCTTTTGTTCGCTCATAAAGGAAGATATTGTGACCATGGCTGTCCTTCTCAAAAACCTTAACTGCGTATGAAACTTTTGGAAGATAGTTTGTCTCTTTGGGTTCTCCCTTCTCATCTTCACTCTCACTCTCACTGTCGCTGTCGCTGTTGCTATCGCTACCGCTGCCACTACCACTGTCGGAAGCTTCCGATTTGTCTTTTTCAGAGTCTTCTCCATTATCGGAAACATCAGATTTGGCGTTGGAAACGATAATATTTCGTGCTTCGCTCTTGAGCGTCATTGTAACCTCCCAACCAGGCTCCACCACAGCTTCCCACATTTCTGGAAACGGAAGGATTATATTCCCATCTGGATCTCTAAGGTCGTATGATTCCAATTTTCTCTCATCTTCCTTGGAACGATCGGACAACACGCGGTTAATTAGCTCTTCCATTCCCTAGACGTGTGTAAGCATGTATACATGAATAGTTTATGCAGAGAACTAGATACCTTCCAAGTGTTGCAGAGCAGCCATGGAAAGTTATAAGTGTTGTCATCTGGATCGACTAGAGAAAGTGCCATCTTCTTGTTCTTCGGTAGACTGGCTGCGGCTCGATCTGGTTCCTCTGCCTTTGAATCCACCTGATCACCTTCATTCCTCGCGGCGCTCTCAGTTTCAGTACGTTCTTCAGCATCGTTTCCGACTGTACTAGAAGTTGACTCTGAACACTCAACTGAGATGTCTGAGTGTTGCAGCTCTCCACCATCCGCAGTCTTTGCTTCATCTCCCTTCTCATCAGGAATTTTGAGGTCTAAGGTAGGCGCTTCCATTCTGTTCGATAGAATTGGCTCTAGTGAAGTTCGTTATGGCCTTTGTTATATCGTTTGTGGCTACCAGAAGGCTTTCATCCAAGGCGTTTGGCTCCCCAAGAGCTCCAGTGCCGGCTGGCAATAAAGCTAGATCTCAATCAGCCTGGATAGCTGTGGGTTGCCCAGGCCAAAGGGAAGGAAGGAAATATGCCTGCAGAATCTGAGCGCAGGGGCTTCGTGAAAATGTATCGGTATGAAAGACGATTGAAATGTAAATCCACCCTTTCAGCGCATGTTCGCCAGCCAAAGGCTTTATCTACCTTCGCGGGGCCTCCCCACCATCCCAGCATTCCATACTAGTCTAAAGTTCTCAGGACAAAGAAGGGCTCGTGCTGACGCAGAAGGTTTGGCTTCGCGAAAGGCTACTTCTTTGGGGTCGTTCCCACCGTTGTTCTGGGGGAAAAGTAGTTTCGGCCCCTAAGCTGGGCGTCCATCCTTGTGTCGTATTTCTGTGTCTCTTAGTGGTCGCTTGGTGTTGAAGGAAATTGTCTCAGCTGACGCCGAGGGTGTGGACGACCTTTTGGGGGCCGGAAAAAAGGTTCTGGATTGGAAGAGAGTGAACCTGGCCAGCACGTGTTGTCCAGAGAGGGCCGTAGCCCTTGCAGCCCTCACAGAAATTCGATATTAACGGCTATAACATGGGACTCAGCCTCGTTTCTTCTTCGAGACAAGGCTGCCTAGATTCCTAGCAACCATAATGACCTGTTGGAACCGCTCCGCAGTAGGAGAACCCAAGAACCTCTAAAATACGTGCCAAATACTAAAATCAATTAACTATGTCAGTCCAACTGCGAAAACACGATGTCCAAGAGACAGAAGGTCAGATTATGGTCCGGCGCTTTACAGATGAGCTCGAGGGGAAAACTCCACTTGAGGTAGGCACCAAAGAAGCGCAAAGAAAGTACGATGAAGACATAGAAGAAGAGCACAGAATGAGGTTACGAAGATTTTACGATAAATCAGGCGGCTCTTCCAGGTAAGAATACGCAGTATGATTCCAGGCGCGGCGAACTCGGTTGGGATATTGACAGCAATCATGAAGAACATTCGACGGCGCAGACGCTGCACGAAGCGCCTTGGACAAGAGCTGTACCGAATTTCTTGCTCAGATGGATAAGCCAGCGAAGAAGTCATTCTTAAGAAAACAATCAGCTAAATCTAAAGCTAATGACCTCCTTCGGAATTCTTGTTTGTACACCTTCAGCGATGTCACGAGCCTTGTGGACGGTCTCGAAGGAGAATGGAAGTCCAGCCACGGTAAAATTTACAAAAACTTCCAGTCAGTATGCAGTACGCTGGATTCGCATCGAAGTATTTTTGCTTTATTTCCGAGTCAAAATATGTATGTTTCCGTCTTTTGTGGAAGCGTATCTCTCCTCCTTCATGTGAGTATCTGTATCATCAATAGGCATGGAAACGTCTATACCTTCATAATTTCTAGACTTAAGAGTCTCTAACACCAGCCTAGGCCGCTGTCAATCACAATAAAGTAGCAGAAACCCTCTCCCGTACTGTTGCCGATATATCCTGCCAAGCAGCCGATTGCGCAAACTTACTGCATGTCATCAACACTGAGTCCATGTGTCGCCGTCTAGCTGACATCTACACTCATGTTTTCACGTTCTTCCGAGATGCCATGAAGTGGTATCTCAGTTCCAAGGCCTCCAAAGTATTTAGTAGTATCAATGACAGCATTGGCGACCAATTTGAAGAAGCCGCTCAAGCAATCAAAAGCCGCATCAATGAGATGTACCGCGAGAGCCAAGTCGGGGGTTTAGCCGAAGTGAGGGAAGTAAGACTTACGGCGTCAAGCATTCACGGTGACGTTAAGGAAATCAAGGAAGAATTGATTGCCGATGTAAAAGACATCAGAGACGAGATATTGCGCCAGCGGCAAGACTACGACAGCCAGCATAGCCCTTATCAGAACCTTGACTTTGGCGAAATGATGCGCCAGACTCTACTGGCAAACTTCCAAGAAGTAAAACTCGAACTTGACGGCTCCATTGTACTAAGAAAATCCATCCATCAAAGAACCTCTTCCTCCACGATTCCGCTGGAGATCGACGAGCCCGGGAACGGTAGTCCTTCCCCAGTTCCCCGAAAGTCGATGAAGCGTCCAGATGCCTTGAAATATGCCACGCACCTTCAAACGTATATCACCGGCGCTTCGCTTCCTAGCAACCTATCCTATCCCGCTCTCGTTGAGCCTGCGGTCCTCCACGCTCTTCAATCCTGGATCTCAGAGACTGAAGACAGCCGCACCCTCTGGATAGTGGGGCCTCATGAAAACAACGCTGAGTCAAGCGCTCGCACAGCAGCTCTTGGAGTAATCGCCTCGGCATTTCAGCAAAATGTGCCTTTTATTTCGCACTTCTGCGAGTGGCCGCGGTACGGGAGGGGTGCAGGTTCGGGAAGCGGAGGTGGTGGAAGGGCGCAGTCGAGTGAGGAAACTGGATTGATTGGCTGTGTTTACAGCCTGATATCCCAGCTACTGCAGTTCAGTATTGAAGAGACGGATCTGGATCTGAGTCCTGAGCGGCTCGCTAAACTAGATGGTAGTATGGAGAGCTGGGACACTTCGCTAGACCTACTAGAGGATTTGCTTGAGCGCACGCCACTTCTGCCGTACTGCGTCATCCATGGACTGAACGATCTGGACTGGGCTGCTGGTGCGGAGGCTTGTGCTGAGGTTCTCGACGTGTTGCTGCGGCATCAGGAAAGGACGGACTCGGTTTTCAATATTCTGCTCACAACGGCGGGACGAAGCAAGACCCTTGCGCGCTGTATACCGGCTGAGCAGCGTTTGTATGCCAGTGATGAGATACGGCGTGTGGAAAGGAGAGGCAAGAGGTTGGATTTGGTGGCTCCTGAAGCCCTAGCTTCACCGCACGTATCTCCTCGAATATCGCCAGAAAGATAGCTCTGAAGCTCAAGTAATGTGTTTGAGCTTATGATACGCTTTGTATTCCTATTATTTCTTTCTCTGGACGATGTTGGCTCGATGAGAGATAGACACATGAATATCTAACTCTGAGGGCGGTGTGGGTACTTCACATTATACAGGGTATTGAGAATAAGAGGAAATGGGCGGAAAGTGGGAAGGGAGAGGGCGGATAGTCCCGAGGCACGAGTTAGCATTCTCCGTCGAAGGATGTGAAGACCAAGTTCGGCACAGCTCTATCACTTGTCTGGCAAGGGATTGTGCGAACATCGAATAAAAATTGGAATTTTACAATGAAACCTCCGCGGCATATAAGTCTAAACTAGGTATACAGGCCGTCGAAGATCTAAACGACTAAAGGAAAACATTACCCATTAAAAGCCATGCGCTAACAGTAATGTGGTATTACCTCCACAAGAGGTCTACTTTCTGTTCTTCTATTCATTCCCAACATTTCAGTTGAATACAGGCTACCATGTCTTACATCTAAAATGAAGCCACGGCAATAGCAATAGCCTGCTCATCACTATGGCTTATGCTAACGCTGACTTTCTTCACACCCGCTTGCTTGGCAGCTTGCTCGGCTGCGCCATATAACTATATCACGCGTTAGTAATTTTTCTTATTCTGGGTTCTCAAGAAAATGGAGATTTTAGTGAAACCTACCTTTACATTTGGTGCCCCCGTCTCGTCTGTGCCCACCTCGATCTCCTTTAGCGGCGCACCAGCACCCCGTCCTTTCACACCCAATGACTTGAATACGGCTTCCTTCGCGCTCCATCTTCCTGCAAAACTAGCTTGTGGTGACGCAGCGCTGCGGCAGTACTTCTGCTCCTCGGCAGTGAAATTACGCTCAATGAATGTCTCATTCTCGATATTGATTGCAGCCACGCTCTCAACATCCACACCAACCTTGGAATTCTCGATCGCAGTGGCTTTGGCAAGACTTTCGACCATTATCTCCGTCTTCTCTGTCTTAGGGTCCTTAGGATTCTTCAGCTGCTTTGAGACCGGGGTAGCGGGATAGGTGTAGTTGCTCGTTTCCTTATCCACGGACACACGGGCTTGCGGGTCTAAGAAGACATTATTCATCTGGGCGTCCTCATATGGTGATTTGTCCTTGGCGCGGAACATCGTGTTATTGATGAGACCATCGTGGAAATACCTATAAGCCTTCTTCTGCCGTGCTTCGGCTTTTTGCTTATATGTAGCATACTGAGCGCGATCAAGCGTAGCGAAAAGGTACTTGGGGTGAATACCGATGGCTTGTGCGCCCTTTTGGCCGAAACCGAAGGATGTTACAGAGAAAGCTTTCACACCGTCGGTTTGGATGGTGCGGGATGGGTAAACGATGTAGTCGAATTGCTCCATGACCTTGTCGACGTTATCGGCGTTACGATTGCCGGGCACAAGACCTGTGTTCAGGACTTGGAGACAGCCGTTAAACATCCAGGCACCAGCGGCACCCTTGGGGTGACCAGTCAGGTATTTCTGGAATATGCCTAGGAGAGCATTGCCCTTTGCCCTTCCTAGGTGACGCATCTGCTGGCAGATGACATCGGATTCATTCTTGTCGTTGGCGACAGTCGAGGTTCCGTGGAAAGAGGCGACGCCAAGGTCATCGATTGTGAGGCCCCAGGTGGCGAGAGCACCGCGGAGGGGAGCAATGCGAGGGTCCTGTTTCCAGAAATTGTTGCCAAGGCTGTTCAGGGCGTCCTTCTCTTGTCGCAAAGCCTCTCGTTCAATGTGTGCCGCGCGGTCTTGCATGTATTCTGATTCGCCAAAAGATTCGTCGGAAGTCTTCATTGCGGCGATTTCCTCTTGCAGGTACATTAGCTCAGCCTCCTGCCATTGCTTGATCTGGCGGCGGCGGATATCCATTTGGCGCTTCCTATACTTGATATCCAGGAGAGGGGAGGGGAATTTAGACGACATCTCCCGAGCAGTGGTGAGAACTCCTTTGCCTGGAGCAGGCACTGATCTACCGATCTTGTCCGTAGCAGTAGCAGTGAAACCGAGAATACCGTAAATTGGGACACCCATATCCAGGGCCAACTTGGCATCCATGATGACTTGCATACCACAACCCTGCGATTCCATGAACCCGTTCCTGGTGGTCGTGGTTGGTCGTGACATTTCCTTTGGTGTGCGTCCGTGAGCAAATTCGTCCTCGGCATTGCTGGTGGCCTTCATGTTTGCAAATTCATAGGAGCCTTCCTCTTGGAAATCGTCGAATCCACCCACAAAGCAAACCCTAGCTTTGCCTTCAACAATGGTGTCATAACCAATGTCAATGGACTCGACAGCAGTCGCGCAAGCTCCTACGGGTGTCTTGATAGGGCCGGTGGATGAGAGAAGCAACATGTTGACCCAAGCACTCATGGTATTAATGAATGACTCCTGGAGGATATCATTCTGCAGAGGCTTGTCTAAGAATCGATCCTTGTACATGCCTCGGAGAGCAGTTGTACCACCGATACCAGAGCCAATGCAGTTTCCAACTTGGGAGATGTGCACATACTTGTAGAACTCGTAAGGATCGGTGATACCAGATGAGAGTAAGGCCTCTGCGGTCGAAACTAGAACGAAAAGTGTAACAGGATCAACTTGAGAGATGATGTCCTCTGGAACACCGTACTTGCGGGCGTCCCATCCAGTGGGGATTTGCCCAGCGACAAGGCGGTCAAATCGCAGAGCCTTGGGGATGAGAAGGGTAGCGCCCTTCCTTAAGCGAACAGTATACTCGCCAGAGTCGGCAATCTTGAAAATCTCAACTTTGTCGCCGTGCTCACGCTTGAATTCCTCTGCGGTCTCCTTAGAAGCCTCGAATGGATCAAGGTCCTCCTCGATCTGAATTTCCTGGAGAAACTGTTTCTTCTTCGGGTCGTAGCCGTTGAAGAGCTCCGGTTCAATCAAGCGGATACCCGAGTGATCTAGGATGTGTTTCTCATATTTTGGTTTGACATCCTTGTCGTCAACAGGCTCGCCAGTCTTGGCATCAACCCATCCAGAATAGCTCTTACCCTTGAGAGGGCCATTGTGATTCTTGATAAGTCCCATAATCCAAGCCATTTCAACGCAACCCTCGAGGGAGAACTGACCATAGGCTTCCATTTCCCAACGAGTCCTCGAGTTACCCCAGGGGCCAATTTCGGCGAAGCCCGTAACAACGACAACTTTCTCAAGGTCGACCATACCCTTCAAATCAGAGTTGAGAGGCTTGACTTCCATCTCCCAGTCAGGTAACTTGGGGAAGTCGAATTTGAGGTTAGCTCTCGGCTGGACGGTTACCTTCTTGTACAAAGCCTCGCTGTCTTCGCCGTTGATAATCTTATGTTCAATAGCGTTCTCCTTGATGACGGCCTTACGGATCTCACTTGTCTCGGTATGTTCCTTCCGAAGATCCATCATAAGATCCTTCAGGTTAGGGATATATTGGAAGCCACCGTTCAGATCAGCCCAAACAGGTTCTACCTGGCAAAGGTTGACGATCGGAGGGGCCATGAGACCAAGCAGGTTGAAGGCCATCTCCTGTTGCGAGAATGTGCGCACCCCGTACTTCTCAATACCCTCCGCAACAATATTGTTGCCGGCCATGAGGCCAGTGCCACGAGTCCATCCAATGACTGCACCACAGATGGTAAGGAAACTGCCCCAGCTTTCAGAGTGCCACCTGGTAAACAAGGTTTCCAGAGCAATCTTCGATTCAGCATACATGCCGTCGTTGCCGAATGTTCCATGATTAGGCGATAGAGGGAGGATGACCTGAGCTGGCCGTGTCTCGTAGCCGTTAGCTTGCTTATGAGTCTTAACGCAACCAAGTAGCCTGAGTAGGTTCGTCAGCATGATGCGATGAGCAAGCTCGGACTTTGAGTCGAGCCCATCGATCTCACGGCCATTCTCGGAAATGGCAGCGAATGGAACAACGTAGTCCAAGTCCCAACCGAGGCCTTTCTTTGTGTCATAGATGTACTCAACTAGGGCCTCCACATCTTGTTTGCTACCTTGGTTGAATGGGACCACAATGAGCTGAGAGCCGCGAGCACCATAGCGAGAATACATTGCCTGGTAGTACTCATTGACTTCCCGCGAGAACCGTGATGTGGTGACGACCACCTTTGCGCCACCACTGATCAGGCCTTGGAGGACTTCAGCACCGATAGAACCAGCGCCTGCACCAGTCATGAGTGCATTCTTGCCCTGGAAGCTGAGACCAGACTTGGCAGCCTGTTCCAGACCCTCAAGGTAGACGCCGGTTAGCTTCTTGCTGTACTCCCAGCCGTGCTCGTCTTTCCTCTTCAAGTGGAGGAAGGGGATAGTTTCGACCTTGCCCTGTTTCATAGGGCCGTTGATGCGTCCATTCCTTCCTCTCTTGCCGTAACCATTGAGTCCGTTTCCATTCTCAGATGGCATAATTTGTCCTTCATTCATAGACAGAGAGCGGATAACATTGCTGTAGAGGGTCTTGATTTGAAGTTGGGATGATTTAGACAGCTTGTGTTGTTGTCGGATGAGTTTATAAATGCGTTGAAGATCGTTCTGGACCTTCGTCCGGTTGCCATATTCTGAAAGCTTGCCTCCTTCAGCCATTTCCCGAACATAGTGCTCAAGCTTTCTGACACTAGGGCGAGGGACTTCGGCGTAGTTCATATCGCCGCGGGCGCTGATTTCAAGATGAGGAGCAGTTGGGACGGCAACATCCTTGTACACTGGGGCTTCAGAAATGACATCCTTGCAATTCTCAATGAGCTGTTGGCCGAGCTCCTTTGCTAACGCATAAGTTTCTCCACGCTCGGTCGGGCAGTGGTCGATATGATATTGCATAAAATCGAGAAGCAAGGGGTTTGAGCGGTTCATAATGTTGATACATCGGCTGACAATCTCGCGGTCAACAGCCTTTAAACGACCAAAAATAATGTCGTAATACATGCTGAGAGCGTCCTGTCGCGCCCAGTTCCACGAAGAGTCATACACTCTTGCTTTGAGAGGGGTAAAGGAAGGCTCGATACCGGCAGCATAGAAATCCCCATGCTCCGCATTCCAAAGATCCATTTGGGCTTGAAGAGCACTAGCGGCCTTCTGCGACCCAACAAATGCTTTATCACCAGCACGAAGATCCATCTTGAGATATCTTGCGAAAAGCTCCAGCTGCTGCTTGAAAAGCGCTCTTTGGTCTTTGGTCAAGGCGTCTATCGCCGCCGGATCCATCATCATGCCTCCGGCCGCACCACCAGCATCGCCGCCTGCAGCGGGTGCGGACAAACTTATTCCAGCCTGGGCCGCATACTTATTCGACATGTCGTCCAGCCAAGCTTTGGCGTCGTTCTCGGACCCTAAACGGGCTACAGGTTCGGATGTGAGAGCCAGGAGCAGAACGCCGTCCTGTCGTCCAGGGCCAAGACCCCACCGTGTCTCCAAATGTTTCCGCACAGCTGTGATATTGAACCCACCAGGCATCTTCGAGGAAACCATCCTAGCGACAAGGGAGGATGATTGTTTTCCAAGCTGGCCGTTGAAGGTGGCCTGCATGGAGGCACCTAACTCATCTAATGGGGTATCTTCTGGTTTTTCAGGGGTCGAGCCGAATTCTTTGCCCAGATCTCCGAGAATTTCGTTTTGTAGGGTGGATTTACCTGTGAGAAATCAAAATTAGCCATGCATCGATAAATTGAGTTATAGTAAAATTTTCTTACCTCCAACCAAATCTTTAATCGCTTTGCTCAATGGAATGTCTACGAGAGGTTTCTTCAGCTTCTGCGCGACAAGGGTTCGTAGAATGTCTGTTGCAGACACCAGTGCATCTGGAACTTGCGCTGCAGGCCCCGCGCTGGGTGGTGGAGGTGCTGCTGGAACGGGTGCTGCTGTTGGCGCTGCTGATGATGAAGAAGCTGGTGCCACAGCTGCATCGCTGGAAACCGGTTCAGGCTCATCTTCCACTGGATCTACATCATAGTAGATGTCTTTGGCGTCCTTGTTGTAGCACAGAATCTGCCGCTGAACCGACAGAGCTGCGTCGTGTGCTTCATACTTGGAGGCCAGTGTTCGCTTGGCCATGACGCCGAGTGTGTCTGCAGGACCAACTTCCACGATTCGCTCCGTCGTCTTCTCGCCGAGAATGACATCCTGCGTCTCAATCCACCTCACTGGCGATGCAAACTGATATGCCAGGAGCTCCACAAGGAGCGTGTGAGAAAGCTCCTGCTCAACCTCTGGACGCATGGTGGCGGATGCAATGTGTAAGGAGGGAGGAAATTAAGCGGGAGGTGGTTTTAAGTTGATGTAGAAGAATAGTAGACAGACAGCTTGAGGAAGTACAGCCACCTGTGATCGAGGGAGTGCAGGAAGTTGGCTAGAGGAAAAAAGATGTGGGTATATTATTACGAGTGGTGGGAGAGCGGAAGAGCTGTAGGTTGAGGATGGAGCACAATACCAAGGCACGGGGCTCCAATATGAGGATGGAGAGGGTAGGGATCGAAGCTGTTGACACTTATCTCCCCAATGTGGGCGGGTGAGCAAAAAACGGTGCAGACGTTGAGCAAGCCAGGTCTGGGGTTGGCTGCAGGTTAAAGCTCCCAAAAAAAGTTCTAGCGAGATGATGTTTGTTGGGGGTCACCAGGAACCAATCTCGTCATGCACCAAATTGGGTCGACCTTGCGAAGTAATTACGCCCAGAGCTGCAATCGAACAGCCGGCATGTGGAGAAGAAGCGTCAAAGAGCAGCTATAGATTAGTGATTAGTGACACCATTGACTCCAGCGGGTATTCGTATCACTATTCACTATTGATGCCTAGAAGACCAGCCGTGGCACGGACGACGCCAGCTGCCGTGGTTGAAGCCTTTCGTCGAGGCATGCCACAAAAACGCAGGAACGAATTTCCCAACCGAATCAGCCCCGGTCGCTTTTCTCAACCCTGACGAGGCTTTCGAGAAAGTGCTCTGCCCGGTCAAACAATTAATTATCCACCGCCCTCACCATATCTCCCATTACACCGCATATTCCCTCCTCCACCTCACCCGCTACTCCCTCTCCACCCCTCACCTGCTCTCTACTATTCACTGTGTCAGTCTGCTTCTCTCCACGCGAGCGAGCAGCAAAGCACTCAAGGGAGCCGCAATTTGCAGTAACGACAAATCCCCTCGTAATACCAGGTGGAATAGCTCCTACCACACAACATAGAGGTATGTTCATGCCTTGCGACTGATTCCCAAGCTTTAAATTTTTTATTTTTTTTCTGCCCCTCCCTAGATTTAAGACACTTTTCTGGACAGCTGTCAAGCACCGCCGACTAACTAGTTTGTAGATTTACTTTCCTTCTCCCTCAACATAATTTCCTACCTCCTGACCTCCTCCCATCATGTATGGCTCAGGCCCCCAAACCGGCATTTCGACGCCGCGCTCTCAAGCTTCCCTTCGCCCTCTCGTCCTCTCTCACGGCTCTCTCGAGCACGCCCTTCTCATCCCGACGGCTCTTCACTTCAACGCCCGACAGCTGAAAGATACCTTCACTGCAACCCTTCCAGAGCCTACAGACGAATTAGCGCAAGACGATGAGCCCTCATCAGTGCCAGAGCTGGTAGCTCGATATCTTGGCTTTATTGCGCAAGAGGTGGAAGAGGGAGACGACCCTGGGTCATTCGAGGAGGTCCTCAAGCTCGTAGTCAATGAATTCGAGCGCGCTTTCCTCCGCGGAAATGAGGTTCACGCATTGGCAGCTACTCTACCTGGCATTCAGCAGAAGAAGCTGATCACAATCCGGTCATACTATGCAGCTCGTGCTGCGATTGAGAGGCCGATCAAATTCCACGAATCCGCTCTTTTCCGCGAAGCCGCTGACGAAAACGCACATATCTACGCCGTTCTTGGTGGGCAAGGGAATATTGAGGAGTATTTTGAAGAGTTGCGCGAAATTTATACCACATACCCCTCCTTTATTGAGGATTTCGTTGCTGCAGCGGCACAGCACCTACAAGCCCTCTCTCGCGACCCACGAGCAGAGAAGCTATATTCCAAGGGATTGGATGTAATGCGATGGCTCAACAACAAGGACTCACAGCCTGATACCGATTATCTTGTTTCCGCACCCGTCAGTCTTCCTTTGATTGGATTGACCCAATTGGCACACTACGTCGTTACCTGCCGTGTTCTTGGTAGTCATCCGGGGCATATTCGCGAGCGGCTCAGCGGCATAACTGGTCATTCTCAGGGAGTCGTGACTGCGGCAGCAATCGCAGAAGCCAAGAACTGGGAAACATTCGAGAAGGCCGCCAAGGATGCGCTCACAATCCTCTTCTGGATTGGCTCTCGAAGTCAACAAGCGTACCCAAGAACTTCTCTCGCACCTTCAATTCTGCAAGATTCACTGGACCATGGCGAAGGGACACCAACTCCTATGCTGTCCATTCGAGATCTTTCGAGGAAGGCAGTTCAGGACCATATCGACGCTACCAATCAGCATCTGCCGGCAGATAGACAGATTGGTATTTCTCTGGTTAACAGCGCTCGCAACTTCGTTGTGACTGGTCCTCCAATTTCCCTGTATGGTCTCAATTTGAGGCTGCGAAAGGTTAAGGCTCCAACTGGTCTCGATCAAACTCGCATTCCTTTCACAGACCGTAAAATTCGATTCGTCCACCGGTTTCTTCCAATTACGGCGCCCTTCCACAGTCCTTATCTTACCGAAGCGACCAAGCAGCTAGAGGAGGACCTTAAAGATGTTCACATCAGTGGTGACAGCCTTGGGGTTCCCATGTATGACACAAACACAGGAAAAGATATCCGAGAAGAGAATCTCGAAAACATTGTGCCAAGCCTCGTACGGATGATCACTCATGATCCAGTGAACTGGGAAAGGGCCACAGTCTTCCCCAAGGCTACTCACATCCTCGACTTCGGTCCTGGCGGTATCTCAGGCCTGGGAGTATTGACCAACCGCAATAAGGATGGAACCGGTGTCCGTGTGATTTTAGCAGGCGCTATGGATGGCACAAATGCCGAGGTTGGCTACAAACCGGAAATATTTGACAGAGATGCGGATCATGCTGTCAAGTATGCTGTTGACTGGGTAAAAGAACATGGCCCTAAGCTCGTCAAGACATCGGTAGGCCAAACGTTCGTCGACACCAAAATGAGCAGGCTTCTTGGCTTGCCTCCAGTCATGGTTGCCGGTATGACTCCTTGTACCGTACCTTGGGACTTTGTAGCCGCAACAATGAACGCTGGCTACGAAATCGAGCTTGCTGGTGGTGGGTACTATAACGAAAAAACCATGACCGAAGCAATCACCAAGATTGAGAAAGCTATTCCAGCGGGCCGCGGTATTACTGTCAACTTGATTTATGTCAACCCTCGAGCGATGGCCTGGCAGATCCCCTTGATTGGCAAATTGAGGGCTGATGGTGTTCCCATTGAGGGCCTCACTATTGGTGCTGGTGTGCCATCTATTGAGGTTGCCAACGAGTATATCGAGACTCTTGGTATCAAGCACATTGCTTTTAAGCCTGGCTCAATGGAGGCTATTCAGCAAGTCATCAACATTGCCAAAGCAAACTCCACTTTCCCAGTCATGCTTCAATGGACTGGCGGACGTGGTGGTGGCCATCACTCTTTTGAAGACTTCCACCAACCCATTCTGCAAATGTACAGCAGAATTCGCAAGTGCAACAATCTTGTCCTTATCGCTGGTAGCGGATTTGGTGGAGCAGAAGATACTTATCCATATCTTACTGGAACATGGTCTGGCCGATTTGGCTATCCGCCGATGCCCTTCGATGGGTGCTTGTTTGGTAGCCGCATGATGACTGCCAAGGAGGCCCATACATCCAAGAATGCTAAGAAGGCTATTACTGAAGCCGAGGGTTTGGATGATAGCGAGTGGGAGGAGACTTACAAAGGCCCAGCCGGAGGTGTGATTACAGTCCGTTCTGAGATGGGCGAGCCGATCCACAAGCTCGCAACTCGCGGTGTGATATTTTGGTCCGAAATGGACCAGAAAATCTTTAGCCTGGACAAGGCCAAACGCGTTCCCGAGTTAAAGAAGATGCGTAACTATATCATCAAGAAGCTTAATGATGACTTCCAGAAGGTTTGGTTCGGCAGGAACTCGGCCGGAGAGTCTGTCGATCTTGAAGACATGACTTATGGCGAAGTCATCCGTCGCATGGTCGACTTGATGTATGTCAAGCACGAGTCTCGGTGGATCGACCAGAGCTTGAAGCGTCTTACATGCGACTTTATACGCCGGGTGGAGGAGCGCTTCAGCAAGACCGACAAGGAGTCAATTATCCAAAACGCCGACGAACTTGACGCCCCGTTCTCGTTCGTCGAAAAAGCGCTACAAGAATACCCCGAGGCTGACAAGCAGCTCATCAACGCTCAGGACGTTCAGCATTTCCTTATGCTTTGCCAACGTCGCGGTCAGAAGCCAGTTCCCTTCGTTCCAGTTCTAGATGACAGCTTCGAATTCTTCTTTAAGAAGGATTCTCTATGGCAATCAGAAGATTTGGAAGCTGTAGTGGACCAGGATGTTGGTCGAACCTGTATTTTGCAAGGTCCTATGGCTGTGAAGTATTCTAAGATTGTGGATGAGCCAGTCAAGGATATCCTAGACGGTGTTCACAATAGTCACATCAAAAGCTTGATCCAGGATGTCTACGGTGGTGATGAATCCAAAGTTCCGGTCATTGAATACTTTGGCAGCAAGCTGCTCGGGGTCAGTGAAGAGCTAGATATCGAAGGCCTCACCGTCTCTGAAATCGAAAACAAAGTTGTTTATCGTCTTTCTTCTACGCCGAATGCCACTTTACCAGACATAAACTCATGGATGCAACTCTTGGCTGGCAAATATTATTCCTGGAGACACGCATTCTTTACTGCCGATGTCTTTGTTCAAGGACAAAGATTCCAAACCAACCCTATGCAGCGGATCTTTGCTCCGACTTTGGGTATGATGGTTGAGATTGCGCATCCCGATCAGCCAGCCAAGACTGTCATTACGATCAAGGAGCCTTACCACGGTGGCAAACATGTCAAAACAGTCGAGGTCAGCATGCATCAAGGCCGTGAAATCTCGGTCAATATGATTGAAGAGCGGACCGTAACGCGAAAGCCCGTGGCTCTTTCTCTAAAATTCACTTACCACCCGGAAACCGGATATGCACCCATTCGTGAGGTCATGGATGCACGCAATGATAGGATCAAAGAGTTCTACTATAGGATTTGGTTTGGAGATGAGGAAGTGCCCTTCGATGCTCCTGTTGTGTCCAAGTTCGAAGGTGGGTGTGCAACCGTCACTAGCGAGGCAATTAACGACTTTGTCCATGCTGTTAGCAATACCGGAGAAGCTTTTGTGGATCGTCCAGGTAAGGAGGTCTGGGCTCCCATGGACTTTGCCATCGTTGTTGGCTGGAAGGCCATCACAAAACCCATATTTCCCCGGGCAATCGATGGCGATCTTCTCAAGCTTGTCCATCTTTCCAACGGCTTCCGTATGATTCCCGGTGCAGAACCATTGAAGAAAGGCGATGTCCTTGACACGACTGCTCAGATCAATGCAGTCATCAACCAAGACTCTGGCAAGATGGTCGAGATTTGTGGTACAATTACACGAAATGGTGCGCCAGTCATGGAAGTAACGAGCCAGTTCTTGTATCGCGGAACATACACCGACTTTGAGAATACCTTCCAAAGGAAGACTGAGACCCCGATGCAGCTTCACCTAGCTACTTCAAAGGATGTTGCAATCCTCCGATCTAAGGAATGGTTCAATCTCGAAGAGCCGGACACGGAGCTTCTGAACAAGACCTTGACCTTCAAGCTGGAAAGTCTGATTCGGTATAAAAACAAAACTGCGTTTAGCTCTGTCCAAACAATGGGTGAAGTCCTGCTTGAACTTCCCACAAAAGAAATCATCCAGATTGCTTCGGTTGAATACGAGTCTGGTATGTCTTATGGCAACCCTGTTATTGATTACCTTCAACGCAACGGATCGGCCATTGATCAACCTGTTAACTTTGAAAACCCTATCCCATTGAACGGGAAGACTCCTTTGACATTGAAGGCCCCTGCGTCTAACGAAACGTATGCTCGCGTGTCTGGCGATTACAACCCCATTCACGTCTCTCGTGTCTTCTCCAGCTATGCTAACCTCCCGGGCACTATAACTCATGGGATGTATTCTAGTGCTGCGGTGAGGAGCTTGGTCGAGACCTGGGCAGCAGAGAATCATATTGGCCGCGTGCGAAGCTTCCATGCCTCTCTAGTTGGTATGGTCCTTCCAGACGACATCATTGATGTCAAACTCCAGCATGTTGGCATGGTTTCTGGTCGCAAAATCATCAAAGTCGAAGCCAGCAACAAGGAGACTGAGGATAAAGTTCTACTGGGTGAGGCTGAAGTCGAGCAGCCCACGTCTGCCTATGTCTTTACTGGCCAAGGTTCTCAAGAACAAGGTATGGGTATGGATCTTTATGCAAGCAGCGAAGTGGCCAAAGAAGTCTGGGATCGGGCTGATAAGCATTTCATGGACAATTATGGTAAGTTTCATCACTGAGCTCCTAAATTGCCCAAACTAATACGCGCCCAGGCTTTGCTATCACAAACATTGTCAAGAACAATCCTAAGGAGCTCACCATTCATTTTGGTGGTCCTCGTGGCAAGGCTATCCGCGAAAATTACATGTCCATGACTTTCGAAACTGTCAGCTCGGATGGAACGGTCAGGTCTGAGAAAATATTTAAGGAGATCAACGAAAACACCACTTCCTACACCTACCGATCTCCTACGGGCCTTCTATCGGCTACGCAATTCACACAGCCTGCCTTGACTTTGATGGAGAAGGCGTCCTTCGAGGACATGCGCTCGAAGGGTCTGGTACAAAGGGACAGCAGCTTTGCTGGTCACTCTCTTGGCGAGTACTCTGCGCTAGCTGCACTTGCTGAGGTCATGCCCATCGAAAGTTTGGTGTCTGTTGTGTTCTACCGCGGCTTGACGATGCAAGTCGCTGTTGAACGCGATGAAACCGGTCGGTCCAACTACTCCATGTGCGCCGTCAACCCAAGCAGGATCTCCAAGACTTTCAATGAACAAGCTCTCCAATATGTGGTTGAGAATATCTCAGAAGAGACTGGATGGCTTCTGGAAATCGTCAATTACAACATCGCAAACATGCAATATGTTTGCGCTGGTGATCTTCGTGCGTTGGACTGCCTCACCAACGTGACAAACTATCTCAAGGCACAGAAGATCGATATTCAGGCATTGATGCAGAGTATGTCTCTCGAAGATGTCAAAGCGCATCTAGTCGAGATCATTCTTGAGTGCGCGAAGCAGACTGAAGCCAAACCGAAGCCACTAGAACTTCAACGTGGTTTCGCAACCATCCCACTCAAAGGCATCGATGTGCCCTTCCACAGCACTTTTTTGCGGTCTGGTGTCAAACCATTCCGAAGCTTTTTGCTGAAGAAGATTTACAAAACCTCAATCGACCCATCCAAGCTCATTGGAAAATACATACCCAATGTCACAGCCAAGCCGTTCGAGATTACCAAGGAGTACTTCGAGGATGTGTACAGACTGACTAATTCGCCAAAGATTGGCAATATTTTGGCGAACTGGGACAAGTATGAGGACAATCCCGAAGACGCAAAAGTTGCGCAGCCAGCGTAAACGAGTGCACAGTAGCTTTGAATGTAATGTTTTAGGAGCAGGCGTCTTGGAAACCTGGTTTATGATTTTTAAAATAGTGATATCCTGCATTAAGGCTTGAATGGCCAAGTAAAGCATAGCGTGTTAGACGCATTGTAGAATTATGGTTAAAATAGCTCTATGAATTCATTTTGTTTATTATATTCACTTGGAGACTCTCCGACATTATACTCCCCAAAGGGTTATTTCAGAGTAAACTCTGCGGGTGAAATTATGAGGTATGTTCTCCGAGACGACGTAAACATAATAAAGAGTTGTGAAGTCTGCCCTTTCCATTGGCGAAACAGCAAACACAGCGGGTAAGCGACTGTGGCGTCGTGCTACGGTCGCGAAATTCATTAACTCCGCAACATTTTTGTTTACCTTGGTTCTGCTCTCATAGCAACGGCATCCCAACCCTTACTACTCCAGACTGTTGCATCCCGCTACTCTCCTTTACATCCACAGCATGGAACGACGTACTCAAGCAGGCCCAATGGACTTTGAATGGGAGAACGGCATTGGCCACGTCGACCTAACCTCGCCGTTCGTCACCGCTACGAAGAAACGTGAGCGCAATAGCCAGTCTCCAACCTGTCGAATTTCTTCCAACAAGGATAATCTGACCAAAGTTTCTACAGGCACTCACAGTATCTTTGACTCCCCGTCGAAATCTGGAACGCAAACTCCCAACCTCCCTCGTCTCCGAGAACCAGCCTCTCAGAGTTTCTACTTCAACCAGCCCAGTCCAACTAAACCGCTCCCGTCTATCCCCGCGCACGTCTCCGATCGAACGCTCTGGAATACCCCGCGCACACCGAAGCAGATCATTGATTTCTCTTCTGGCGGTGAGACGCCAAACACACCTGACCAGAACGGAGATAGTGAAGCTACTCCCGATACGAGCATGGGTATGCGGAGTAAGATAAGCAGAATGTTCAGCAGCGGAGGTAATGGAGCAAAGAGTGCAATGAGTGGAAAAGGGAGGAGAGAGAGCTTGTTGAGCGGCTTTTTAGCTGGGGGTCCTGGGCGAGGCGAGGTTGTGAAGAGAGATCACTATTCGGCCAAAGGCGAGAAGATTATCAAAAGGAGACGGCAGAAGGGAGTGAACAAGCAAGCATTGCAGCAAGCCGTCGATGAGGCATCAGAATCCGAGGACGATGGCGTAGGCAAGTCTAAACGCGGTCGCAAGAAGGGCTCCAAGAACAGTAAGAACACAAGTAAAGAGAATGGTGACTCAAAAGATGAGCATAAAGCGGCGCAATCCAACACTGTGGCGTCCATTTTCTCCTTCATCGAAAGGCATCCTGCCCTCCCGCACATACTTTCCTATTATGCGCAGCTCCTACTTAACTTCTTCCTTGTATTTTCCGCTATTTATATCCTTTACTCTATCTGGTGCGCCATCATCACGGATGTGGATATTGAAGCCAAAAAGGCTGCATCAGAAACCATGGCCGAAATCGCGGTGTGCGCGCAGAATTACCGCGAGAATCGCTGCGAGAGAGCGACGAGAGTGCCGGCCATGGAAACGGTATGCTCAAACTGGGAATCCTGTATGCAGCGAGACCCAAAGAAAGTGGCGCGAGCAAGTGTCAGCGCGAAGACTTTCGCAATGATTTTCAATAGCTTTGTCGAGCCAATCAGTTACAAAACTATGGTAAGTATTTGTCTCCCCTTTTTCTATCAAGAATTATCTATCGTGCCTAAACCACTATTATCTTCTCAACCATCTTAAACTAGCATACAAACAATTGGCTAATCCATCATGCAGCTTTTCACAGCTATCCTCATCTTCGGCTCCTTCATCCTCTCAAACTTCGCATTTGGTCTTTTTCGCAATAAAGCCACGTCGATGGCTCACCAACACCCTTCCTTCTCTCATGACAACTTTATGCATCCGCCCGCTACCCCACAGCGATACCCCAGTGGCGGATACCTAGATCAGCAAGGGTATTATACGCCCTATGCTACTATGAATCAGCACCCTAGCCAAAGCCAATTAGGCCTGGAACCGGCGCCGAGTGGAGCGGGACTCACTAAGGGAGAAGATGCGACTAGCGCTATTAAGAAGCTAATGTTTCGATAAAGGGTCGGCACAGCATGCATGGTTTGGCATTCATTGGGAAAGTGCACGGTCGGCGTTTTGCATGGTAGTGGTTCTTGTGTGATGGTTGGGTTTGTGAATTTAGGTGGACATGACTGAAAGGCTTGTTGGTTGATCGATTGGTCATTATTAAGCTTCGCTATTTTGCACACAGGCAAAAAGACGGGATTGTCCAGAAAAATCCGTTGAATGCTTCTCACAAAGCCATTGATGAGCGGATTCTTGTAGCATATATAGCTTTTCAATTACCATCCTGTTATATATAAATCTAATCAGCTTGTAACCGAGTCACTTTCATGAACGCGGTCTGGGTATCTTTGCTAATTTCACTCCACTATGGGCCATTTGTTAAAATCCCGGAAAGCTCAAACTTTGCTCATCTTTCACTCCAAAGCTCGTCACTTAACACCGGCGCCGCTTGAAAACCGCCGTCCTAACCAGGTCGATCCGTGCTCATTGTACTCCGCCTTCGTGACTACGATTGATTTCAAAAGATCGCGGTTACTGGCTAAGCGGGCACCGCCAAGCCAAGTATGTTTGATCGGATCCGTTGCACAAGCGATGCGCACTGGAAAGGAGGATGGCGCGAGTTTGCGGAGTTCAGAAGTCCTGTAAAGCGCACATCAGCGAACAGCTACAGCGATGAGGATGCGGGGGGAGAAAGGAGCTAAAACTTACAGCCTCTCCATAAATCCTGGGATCAACGCATTTCCGCCGACCACTACAACGTTTGCCAACATGCAGGCCTGCAAAGCCGGCGGCAGGGCCGACAAGCTTTGCATAACGCACTCAGGCAACCCCGCTTCTTGCATCCCGATGTCCGTCGGATTGAACAGCAATTCGGGCACGGCAAACCGTTCATTCCCCAGGGGCAGAATGTCCTCCCTTGGCCCCTGCAGCGGCTGCAGCCTCTTCGCCTTTGCTTTTACGGGATCGTGCGGTCTCATGAATCCATGCGTGCGCGTCTCATAGTCGGGGAGAACGTAGTCGATGGTGATGTCCAGGTCGACTGGCTTCCGGTCTCGAAAACCACCTTTCCAGGTGCGGGAGAGGTCGGTGGAGAAAGAGGGTGACACGAAAGATACGGTTTCTTTGATCTCGTTGAGGAGGTATGTCTCGTCAAGCATGTTGTAGTGCCTTATTGAAGAAATTTCTTTTAGGTAATTTGTGAGAACTTTACCACCGATAGAGAGTCGGCGTATGCAGGGATGAAGCGGCTGCCCATTGTAGAGAGGCGTTACAGTTGTATGAGAGTAGGAAGAATCGATTATGAGAAGGCACTCCGGGGGTAGGTGCGAGAGGTTGGTGGAGGGAGCGGGGTCATCAAAAAGGGCGGGAATGTCATTGTAGGCGTTTAGGACAGGACCTGAAGTTTGGTTTAAGTTAGAAAAGCTTTCAGAGTAGCGAGAGCATGACTAGATGTTGTCCGCGCACCTATACACCTGTAATACGATGCAAACTCAAACTCCTCAAAAACCATCTCATCACAATTCCTTTGTAGCATTGTGGGGCAATTCGGAGCTTCCGTAAGGATCAAGTTCGTCTCTTTTGGATCACACTATGCCCCTCAATCATCAGCATAGCTCTTCCACATCAGACTCCTATGTCATCCTCGCACCCGTAATTGTGCTCCAGTATCAAAGAACTCATGCTCCCAGATCGCTTTCTCAGCCTCCCAGTTTACAATAAATCCTCTTTCTACCGGCCGCCGAAAACCCATCTCCCCAAAATCTGTACATTTTTCGATTTGTGAAGCGATATAGACGCGCTTGTCGCGACTTCGAGCTATGCAATTTGGAATTACTTTGCAATCGTCGTATTGAGGTTTTGTATTCGGGAGAGAAAGTCCGGCTTTAATGGTGTAGCCACCGTTGTCGAGGACCAGGGTTTTCGCAGCGACAGGGTCGGGGACATGTTTCCTCCATCCCTTGGGAGGCATAGTGTTGAGATGGGGTTGTGACGGAGGAAAAATTGTGTCGACGCCCTGGAATTTAAATGGCGTTGGTCAGCCACACTACGCCACAACACTTCATTCAGACAAATCATACACCTTGTTCCTTCTAGGTACTCTCTGCTCACGGTTCTAAATTTATATTGCTCCTTGTCTCAACAAATTAATTTTTTAATGAAACGTTGCGCCACAAGGAGATCTTTAAAAGTTCCTCAGTTATCTGAGCATCTACGGTCATTTAGTGCAGGTATGAATAGCTCTTTCAGTCTGCCTACAGCTCTCAATGGTCGAGAGCTATAAATGATACTTTCCAGTTTAATTTTAATTCAATCGACGCTATTCGTTCAAACCTCTGGCTGTCAGTTATTGATTGAGTAGCGTCTTGGAATTCAATAGACGATCCCATCTAGAGTGGTTTTGGCCTCTCAGTCATCCATCATATTATTTGTCAACCATGCCGCGTATCTTCTTTTTTCCGCAGTTATGAAGCTGTGTTTTCAGGGGGCTAAAACCGTTACATATCCTTCTTCATTACGTGGACAAAATTGCTCGGAGCTTTAATTCATGCTGGGCTTATCCTCTAATGGTTTTAGTTGCCATATGCATTTTGTGCCATGGTACTATTTCTTATAGGGATCTGTCGATCGGAGGATCAAGAATTAAAGAATGAGGACTCTGTCTATTCAAACTAGCTTCAAGGAGTCTTATATATACATAAGGAAGGTGTAGGGAACAGGGGGGGTAGGTAACTGAAACAGGGTGGTATGGTAACCCGATTTTAGTCGACAGGATCCGTCTTCTGGATCATCTAGGTCTAGGGTATAGCTATGCATCAAAATCGAATCTGCGGCCGCGCGTAATAACTCCCGCTATACAGGAAGGCCCATTTAATCGAGCTGATTAAGGTAGTGGCAGAGGGCACGTTCTTCCTCGTTACCAAAGCAACGGTTAAAGCCTAGAAGGTCAGTCTTCGCAGGCCAGCCATGGAAACTGTGGCGAAGTCGCTAAGGTGGAACGTTAAATTAACGCGCAGCAGCAGATATATTAGAAGCCTCGTTGGTTTAAATGGCGCGCAGGGCCATTGTAATTTATTCCTTAACGTCTTTATAAGAATCGGACATAGTGTGCCGATAAAATATATAGATAAAGTCTTAATGGGCTTAAAATTGTTCGTTGGACTGTCCTGTTCGTTAGACTGTCCAGCACCCGTCAAGGACGGGGGCGCTTACCGAAAGCCAAATCTGCTAAGGTAAACCCCCCGTCTAGGGTACTGGAGGCACGGGTAGTATAGTATAGAGTGATGGTTCTTCCAACTATAAAAAGAAATACTAGCCGGCCTAGATTTTATAAAGCCAAAGAAAACTTACCTCTGAATTCCAACCCTTTAGAGACTTCGCCATATGTCTTATGAACTAGTTCTAGTTTCTGTAAGCCGAGACGACTTTTTGATATACTTATGAAGTAGTCAAATTTATAACGTTTAGTTTTAGAAAATCACTAGCCTTCTCCTCACTAGAACATGTTTGGGGTATTGTCGACCTGAATCGGATTTCCTTACCACCGTCTTTCTACTGTCTCGGTCACCGACTTAGTCTACTACCCCTTCTTCCTTATCCTTGATTCAAAAGCCTTTATTCCCATCGATTTCCATCGCCATCTTGATCATAGACACCCATAATGACCTCTCAACAAGATACTACACCCGTTATTGTCTCATCCGTAACCCTTGCAAGCCCAAACGACTGGGACGAATGGATTAAGGTCATCAAGTCAAATCCAATAACAATCGTCTCTGGAGGTACGTCGACCCATCGACACCCGAGACCGATTTACCAAAGCTTGAAGAACCTGTTCGAGCCTCACCGAAGGATGTCAACAATTGGGGGAAAACGAAGCTCTCAGAGCTAACTGAGGATGAGAAGGAGGAGCTCCGAATGCTCCAGTACGACCATAGGGACAACTTGAAGCTATACAGAAAACAGCTGTCAACTCTTGACACGTTGCGCAGCCAGATCCAAAGCTCCATCTCGCGTTCCTGCCTTATCTACACCTTCAAATGCAACGAAATACTTGCCCGAGACTATCATAATACCTTTCTATTGCTGCCAATCTAGTGCCAATAGTTAAAGTAGGAAGACTGGATTGTTCCTATCGCTAAAGTATTATTCTATCCTGCTTACAGTTTTTCTTTCTGGAATATGCTAATTTTCGTAGGACATGCCACCAGCGTATAATAGTGTCAGAATGGCTCACTCTGAAGAATACGAACTACAAACTCTAAGAACACCGTGTGCAAATAACCAACTCCAAGAACTCCAAGAATCCGGAAAGTTACCAAAGCATAAACCTGAGAGAAGCTGTCCGTTTAACATTGGAATTGGTCTGTTCGTCGTCCAAGGAGGCGCAATAGATGAGCAAGACGAGGTATACCTTCCGCAACTTGTGACATCTCCGACTACTATCGCTATTCATCGCGTAGGGACAAGACCAATGACACTTACACGATCCCAAAGATAATGGTGGCTTTCACAGTGGTTACAGTGGGTGTTGCTGGAATTTACTATTCTTCTAAATCCGGGGGAAATGGACAAATATTGGAGAAATTGCTTGATAAGGCAGAATGACCAGGCAAACCTTCAGGGAAGCGTAGTTTAGTGATGCAGAATGGAGATTAACAAATAAGTTAATAAATAGCTAAGAAATTTCAATTCAGAGCTCTGTGGAGTAAGGTTAACTTTCTACGGGTTGACTCTCTGCGGACATCCCGCCGGTTCACGTGTTGTAAGACATGTTTGCGTACTTTGCGAGTCCTTGGCATTCCCGAAGCGAAATCTGGCTGTATCAACACAGCTACTCCCAGGATCTCTTGACCACTATTCGAAATGGGGAAGCTAAAATTCGAGGCAATTGCACTTCTATGCTCAATTATTACGCTGCCAGCCATCAGGGCTTCTGAGACACCGCGTCCCCGAGGAGTGGGTCCGGAGTGTGCGTGAACATTCATCATCCATTCCGATTTCTACAAGCAGTATTGGAATCTAAAGCTAATGTACTTAACCAGTTGCGAAGTTTTATAAGGGGCAGGATACCTTCGAGTGCATATCAAACCCCTCGATCCGGCTCTCCATTTCCCAAATCAATGACGATTACTGCGATTGTCCTGATGGCTCTGACGAACCTGGGACCTCAGCATGCACATACATCTCCCCACTTTCTCCCCCAGCTCCGTCCGAGGTGACAGCTGGTGTTTTCAACGAAACCTTGGCCCTACCGGGGTACTATTGCAAAAATAAAGGGCATATGCCCAGCTATATACCATTTACGAATGTCAACGACGGCGTGTGCGATTATGACCTTTGTTGCGATGGTAGTGATGAATGGGAAGGTGTCGGAGGAATAAAATGTGAGGATCGCTGCGTGAAAATTGGCAAGGAATGGAAGAAGCAGGATGAGCTGAGGCAAAAGTCGTTGGGCGCTGCAAATAAGAGGAGGAAAGAGCTGGTCTCGGATGCGGCGAGATTGAGGAAAGAAGTCGAGGATAGGATACAGACACTTGGCACGCAAATTGAAGGAGCGCAGATGAAGGTGGTGAATTTGGAGAAGGAGTTGGCGGATGTTGAGAGGCGGGAGAGGGGGAAAGTTATCAAGGGACCTGGGAAAGGTGGCAAAATTACTGTCCTAAGATCTTTGGCGAAAGAAAGGATTACCGAACTGGTAGAGAATTTGGCACGAGTACGGTCTGAGCGTGATGTTGCGCGAGCACGAATTCAAGAGCTAGAGGGTGTTTTGACGACATTCAAAGAGGAATACAATCCTAACTTCAACGACGAAGGCGTCAAGAGGGCTGTCAAAGCATGGGAAGACTATGCTGCTCGGGACAAGGGGTCAGATTCAGATCCTGCACATGATAGGGACCTTGATGAAATGCTCAAGTCAGATGCTGAAAATGGCCTCAACTGGGAAGAATTCGAGAGCACAGAGAACAACGACGTTGAAGTCTGTAAGTTGTATTCTATGCACATTTCAAGCTAGTGGCATTAAACATATTACAGTGTATCAATTCGAAGAGTACCTTCCTAAACCTTTGCGGGACTGGCTCGATCAAAAGCTACGTGACCTTCGAATTATGCTTATCGAAAATGGAATCCTCGCTTCTCCACACACAGATACGTCAGATTCTAAATTGGTCATAGAGGCCCGTCAGCAACTGACCGCAGCCCAAAAGGAGCTTGAAGATAATCGCAATGAGCTCAGGTCACACAAAGAGGATCTGGAGAAAGATTATGGTCCTGATGAGGTCTTTCGTGCCCTCAAGGGCCAATGCGTAGAAAAGCAATCCGGTGAATATACTTATGAGTTCTGCTGGATGGATAAAACCACTCAAAAATCTAATAAAGGCGGCGGGCACACTAATATGGGCAATTTTGCACGCATTGACGAGATCACTGTGGACGAAGACCTCCCCCCTGATGGCAAGGGACTTGGATCGGGCGAGCGTTACGCATTGAAATATGAAAACGGACAGCACTGTTGGAACGGACCGAACCGTAGCACTCAAATCATCCTGGCATGTGCAGAGAAGGATGAAATCTGGAAGATTGTGGAAGAGGAGAAATGCGTATATAGAATGGAGGTTGGCTCTCCGGCTGTCTGCCAGGCGGCAGGCGGCAATAGTAGAGCGTCGGCGAAGGATGAATTGTAGGAATGTGTAAGAGTATGGAGCATAGAAACTGCATATAGGGAACTTTGATTTTCGCGATTTTCGCTAAGTCCTACTATGGTGGTACCTTGTGTACGCAGATGTGATCAAGACGCCTCGCAAAACAACTTAAAATTTTGAAGTTCTCGCCTAGCAAAATTTCCCTATATGCAGTCTTTATGCTCCATACTCTTAGTTAGATCTGTTTAATCGAGAGATCTGCGATGGCAGCCGGTATGCCGTTCGAGTGAACACTAATCTGTGCAAACGTAAACGCGCTGAAGTTCCACGGCTCGGTACAAGTCGAAGCCATGCGGCACGGATGAATCTGAGGGCTCCCCGTCTGGGGTACTTCGGCTATTCCGGCATGTTGACGGTCGGTTTCATTTCTCAGTGCTTGGCAGGACGTAGCTTTTGTAAGAAGAGCGGTACCGTGGAGCAATATATTTCGCCATTTTTTCAGGGGTTGCTTGACGAAGTGAAAGCGATTTGCCTGGTAAAATAACGGTTTAACTGAGTCCTGACCGGGAAAGAATTGTATATTCATGCTTACATGCTATATCAGTAAGTCTTTAAACATGAAACCACCAGGATTTTAGACACACCGACGTTGACCCGACTACCGGGCACACGAGGGACCGGCGTCCCCTTTCAGAAAAGCTTTCGCGATGTTAGTCAAACGCATGATATTAACGCATTTTTGGAACGATATGACGACGTGGCGCACCATGCCGCAATCGTAGGCGAAAGTGGCAATCCTGAAGCAATTTCCAAGGGGGGTTTCGGAACACATTCCACCTCCCTACCATTGATCGTCGGTCTCATGGACTTCTCTTCAATAATTCATAAGGCTATGGAAGCCAATATTAACTTCTTTTTCTCGTAGTTCCTTTCCTCGTGATTCCTATCTTGGCCATATCGGCCCTCCTTGCCCGATGTAAATGGCACTAGACGGAAGCCTAACGAGTGCCAATAAAGCTCTCCCCACAATCATATCAAGAATGGCGGTCTTTTCGGACTTTGAAGACAGTAATTGGTAGGCTGGGCCAATCAAGACTGCCGATCTGCACACCGGCTGTTGTTTTGTTATGTCCACAGGTTTCTTTTTGATCATTCGTCAAAAGACCAAAACCTTCGTTTGGCTGAGGCGTATATCTGAAGCAGCCTCTGCCATGAACCTATCCCCTTTCCAACTGCTTTACCCCTCACTCTGGCTTGGGGGGAGTCTGCGATGTGATTAGACATGTCGCATGCAGTGTTGCCACACGTAAGCGGCTCCTGTGCGCTTGGGCAGCCTCGTTGGCGAAAGATGAAACGGAGACATGACCACAAGCAATGTCGACATCCTTCGTTGGACTAAGACACTAGTCGTGTAGCAGAGTACTAAACAAAGGGATGCGGTCGATCGTAGAGGCTCCTTGTGGCGACGCACAGAGAGCAGCGTAGAGTGATCCATGCTATTCGCAGCTTCAAGTGATCTCGGGATGCTGCGTGGGGTTTCTGGCAAGACCGCAAGGGCCGCGTGGCTTTGCGGGCTTGAGTAGACTGGGGAAGCTTGTCCTAAGAGAGCACGCCAAGGCCTAGCCATACGACCGTTGATTGGCATCGGTTGGGGGACGAGCCTTGCAGTTCCACTTCGCTTTTATGCACGTTGCTGGATGTGCCGGCGTTTGGATGGAGTTATGGAAGACCACTCTCTCCCACGTTCTCACAGGCCCCTTTCGAGTTAACCGCCCGCACAGCCAGCACACTTGAGTTCTCGAATAATCGTACAGGAATGCTGACGGCGGCGGACAAAGGACGCATGGGCTGTCGCTGATGAAGTTAGTTTTCCTGTTGTGCAGACTCTTTCTCCCCAACGGTTCGGAGCAGTAAGCTGCAGATGATCAGGCAGCTGCCAGCCGGCTGAGGCGCGTGCCGGAACGTTTCCGCAGATTGTTGCTGCGTGCCTCTGGGAGTCTTTTATTGCTTGGACGTTGGGAGACTTGTACCTTTCTCTACCCCAGAATGTTAGAAGCAGAACTCCTGGCCATGGCGAGCTCGTGGCGAGTCGGTGATTCCTTGTCGGCGAGTGCAGGCCAGATGTCGGTGAAGTCGGTCGAGTCTGGTACCTTGCATGCCAAGGCCTTCCGAGCTGCACGCTCTCTGCTAGCGCGGCAGCAACGGGGTTCGACAGTTGTTCGACGCGACCGAATTGGCTTGTTCCACGGCGTCCTGAGATTCCCAAGAGATCATCGTCCCGCCTCTGAGATCAGGCCTGCCGCAGGTCTTCAGCTGGCCTTTTTTTGGGTGTGATGAAGCGCCATGTGGTAATTTCCGGGACGTGGAAATTGTTCCCGGTCACCCAGGGACACCCTCGCTGTCAAGAGCCATTCCTCACGTGTTTCCCACAGTCCAAGCACTCAAGCTCCCCAGCACCCAGGCACCAGCACCCAAGCACCCCCAAGCACCCCCAAGCATCGCTCTCCTTCTCTGGCTCGTTGGCCTGCACTAAGATTTTCATTCCTTCTCTTCCATTCACTGCATTGTCGCGCGCTGGCGTCAATTTTGCCTCTCTCTCCACAGTCCACTCCCTACGCTCTTTCCAATTCACCTTTCCATTCGTCCAGCCAAATCTTTTTTAACGCACCGACCCCTGGACAGCAACTCTTGCTTCTCGATTTCGCCTTGGCCCGAGGAATTTCCTTGTCGATACACCCTACCGCTGCACGTCCAGCGTCCGTTCATTCAACCTTGATTCCTTACCATATTCGATCACAAACCTTGTACCATACCTTCAGTTCTCTTTGAATTGCTTGCACGCGCCCTGCGCTTGCACGGAGACGGCATCCTACGCCTACAATCACCGCGCCACAAGCTGTCACAAATAGACGATATTCCCCGCGACTCATTTCGGAATACCATTGGGATTCTGCCAATCGTTTGTACGTTTCCCATATCTGCAGCTCCCGGGTGTTGGTAGGACCGTGAAGGGACTTGGCTGACCGCATACCTGAGTGAATTATGTACATTGCTGACCACTTGTCTCCCAATTATATAGAGCCTAACACGCATCTCCTTCGTACATTCACAGTTTGGTTCAAAATTATAAGTCGCCAAACTGGCTCGCAGAACAGTGGGATAATTCATTTAAAAACGGGCAGCGGGAGCTCTATTGGATGAACGTCTGCTTCCGCACTTGCTGCCTTGACAACCCCTGCTCAAGTTCCTCATACAATTTGTACGTTCTCTCAACATAATATGAGCGAGTCGTTTGTCCCGCAGTCGCGCAAGAGCTCGATGCGCGGACGACCGCTTAGCCAAAGTAACTTTAACTAACCTACATAAGGCGACAATGAATCGCTTCCTGACTAGGAAGAAGGAAAGGAATGCGCCCGATGATACGTCGGTCAACTCTCTCGCAACATCGGGCACAAAGAAGGCGAAAAAATGGAAGAAAGGACAGCCAGAACCAAAGGTCGAAATGGATCTCACGGTGGCTCTGCCCTCAACCGATAATTTCCGCACGAGCTTGATTATGCCTAACCTTTCCGCTCGGTTCAGCATGTTAAGAGAACAAGACGATCCGAACTCGAAGATAGGAAAAGCAAGCGACGATAGTGTTTTGCAACCGAAACGGCAGTCCCGTCTACATGACTTCGGTTTTGTCCCAGGCGGTCTTTCTGATATAGCCGAGGTTTCATCTATCAATGGCTCCATACGACCTCCGTTTGCGTTTGGACGACAAGACTCTATGGATGGCTATGGCACGGACGATGATTCCCAGAGTGGCAGCGTCATGAGCAGGGCAAGACCTGGCGAAGGAAATGTGCTGTTTGGTGGTCGTCAAAAAATATACAAAATTCCCGCATCTGGATCTTCGAAGAGCTTGGGTAGTAGTAATGGTATGGGCGGAAGAGCGCTTTACGACGATGATGTTGCAATGTCTGCTTTCCAGAAACTTCGCCAACAAGAACGGGAGAAAGAAAGAGAAAAGGAGTTGAGCAGCCCGGAGAAAGACGAGAAGGCAGATGACATTAGACAGTCCGAACCATCAAGCCCAGTGAAAGACGTGTCTTATTCACCGTCCCTTTCAGGATACAACCGGAGACGGGAGACATCCTCTTCAACAAATTCTGGTCCGTCAAATACCCGATCGTCCACTGCGGCCACATCTATTGCTTCTCAAGGCGCCAGCTCGGTCCCTGCTTCTTCGCCAGCAGTTCCAAGTGCACCATCTTCAATACCACCAACTACGGGACTCGACCGTTCTACCACAAAAGCGCGGAGACTTTATGACCAAGGCCTGGATCAACATATTCATGATCAACAGTCCTCAGCAATGAGCAGACTGAACTCGATTCAAAAGCAACGTGCTCCCACTGGGAGATCTACACCACCTTTCCTTTCTCAGGCTAAGAGCGCGACGAATCTCAATGATCGCTTTGCCCGTCCAGGAGCACAGTTTAGAGCGGGAAGCCCTACACCCTCTATCCCTATGAACAACTTTGGGTCAGTCGGTACTGGGAAGGATTCGCAATCTTCCAGCTCAAGTCCAGTAATATCCCATCCTCAATCACCTCCCATGAGTCCATTAGGAAGTGATAGTGATGAGAACAATGCGCTTCAGTCTGCTCTACAGCCAAATGATCGAGGCAAAGCCACTGCGATGGGCGCATTCAACAAGCCGAAACAACAGTTTGATGAGCAACAATATGCGCAACGCCTTAAGCAAATGCAACAGGGTAGGCAAGCTTCACCGCCGAGGCCTGGCAGGCCGGCGAAACCAACCTTGCGGGAGCGAGCCGAGCTGGAACAACGAAAACGTGCAGAGTTTGGTGCATCCGATCTTTTGAGGTCCGCCCCGGTAGAAAAGAAAGAAGCCCCATCAGCGTTTTCTGTCTTTCAAAATGCCGCCAATCAAATGAGGACTGGACCTACCCAGAGCCCTCGGCAGCAGCAGCCAGTGTCAGAGCGGCGTACCACGTTCTTCGCTTCTCCTGGTGATAGTAGTGAAGAGGAAGTTGCTCACAAGACACAGCCTGTGAAGCTCTCTGAATTGGATCGTCGGCTTCAGGGGGTTCAGCCTCCGGCGCCACTAACAACCCGGCCTGCTCCTCCTATCCTTGAGCATCCCGCTCTACGGTCTCGCAACAACTCTCAACTAGAGAAGGCCAATGACCACACCATACTGCAGAGCCGTCCATCTACCGATGCGGTTCCCCGGATTTCAGAGAATCGATCTTCATTGGGAACCGTTGTCAAGTCTGACACTGATGTTGATTCTCCAACTCTTGGCCCCAACAATAGTGGACTCAGCGGTCTTGTCAGACAACATCTTCGAAACCCTAGCTCTGTATCCTCTATGTGTGGAGATGCTCCCGCAGCTCCCCTAGCTCTTCGAACGCAGGATGTTGGGCCCCGCCGTGGGCAACCAAATTCTGAGGTTGACACTCCTGCGCATTCAAGCTATAGCCATTCTAACCCCTGGGATCTTGAGGATTTCGACGGTGCATACTATGGAGAAGCTGATAGCATAAGCTCGACCAGTCCAACAGACTCGCACAAGCCAAAGGCCCGCTCGTCGAACGCCGGGATTCCCGCTATCAATGGCGAATATCCTAATCTGGGCAGCTCTGAAGACTCTAACACTCCCCACTGGGAGCAGGAACTGAGGAAAAAGCACACCCGAGGGGCCAGCACCGAAACGCAACAGGAGCGGGAAGCATTTGCGAACGAGCTTGCTCAGCGTCAACGAGCAATCCAGGAGAGTCTTAGGAATAAAGTTGACTCGGATAATAGTCGGTCAGCCAGCCCAGCACCTGCCGTAGGGAGCCTCAAGAATGCGTTGGGAATGCTGCGATCCAAGTCAAGTCGAGATTCCATGGCAACAGGAAACAACAAGCAAGATCCTGCACCTAAAGCTATAAAGATGTTGGGTTTGGGTGGACTGTCGGCTAGTACAAGCACTACGTCACTTGCAGGATCCAGTGAGAGGTTTTATGCGAACGATTACTGGAGGTCAGAAGAAGACAGGGTTGGCCAGCGCGGACCGGCATCGCGGCCGAAACCGTCACGAGTTCCACAGCAAAGTGAACAAGATGCACGGCGAGAACTAGAACAGCGTTTGCAGCGCGGTGCCAGTGAGGAGAACAGCCGTGATCCCAGATCTACCAAGGGTCGTTCACCACCTGCATCCAGCAGGAGCTCAACGCGGAATCGTTCAAGCTCCGAGGTATCAGCTGGCCGCTCGAGGAGCCGGACAGGACGGTATCGGGATGACTTGGAGAAGGCAATGGTCGAGGGAACAGGATCCAGTGCCAGTGTCTATTCCAGCATGTCACCATCGATTCCTCAGCATATGACATCGTCCACCCGCGCATCCCCGTCTCCTGAGTTCTCGCAAGATTTGGCGGCTGCTCCCCAACAAGGAAGACTTCGGAGTAACAGTAGGTCAACAGCAGCTAATTACTTCGATCAGAAGTCCCTTCATCCTCTACAAGTAGGCCATAGCCCGATGCTGGGTTCGTCTCCTCGACTATCTCCTGCAGCCAACAGTCCGACGCCTGGTTTGTCGCCAGGATTGTCTCCAGGCTTGCCACTGTCACCTCGTCCACCTCCTGGGCCCGTAAGCCCTGGTGTCAACTCTTTCCGTCCATCACCATCTCCTACGCCGTTCTCGGCCAACTCGACACCGCCAATTTCGGCTTCCACCACGCCAGTTGCTTCATCTTTCGGCTCTAACGGTACGATGCCGTCAAGCAGAGTTGTCTCACATCGTAAGAAATCGATACAGAAGTCGGACATCTCCGAGCCGGTCTTCATCTCCGCGACATCGGTGATGGATACGATCGACCTTCCAACTGGGGCTTCCCTTAGAAGCGGCTTAGAACAACCTCCACCTGTTCCTCCCCTTAACCCCATGAGGCGTCGCTTCGGGTTTGGCCGTTCCGAAACCCACGACGCAGCTGTCCAGCCCCCGCAACCTCTATTCGCGGAACCATACAGGACAGCTTCGGCTGATGAGACTGACAATCGTCCCCGTCAAACACGACATAAACTGCGCAAGTCTATGAGCGAAGGACGAAGCCTTAACGCGAAGGCAAACCTCCAAGCTCCGGCGATATCAAACCCAGCTATGCCACCGCACCCCTTTGGCGGCGCGAACGGATCGCCACCATATCCCATCGCCGATGGGGCGATGTTTTGAAGCAACAAAGTTGAACTTCTTTTCCTTTCTGTTACATACTTAAGACCGTACACGGAGTATTAAGCCTTTGAATTGGGTTTGGAGTTTCATTTCTTAATGTTTTGGCGTGTGGGTAACAAAAGCGGTACAAGAATTCTACGATTTCTTTTCCCTTACGATATCGTTATTTTCTACTTCTCTACCTTTTATTTTTAAACATGTCATGGCGTCGCATTTGCGCAATACCCAGCTTCGGCTGCTGCCTCTGTTGTTGGACGTTGTCCTTAAGCCACTCTATTTTCTTCCACATCTGTGGCTGCATTTTGCGATATACTTTTGTCTTATTTGTGGGGTCGGGTAGTGGGTGACAGGACACGGAGTGGGCTGGAGTAGATGGGTTACGGTTACCTTTTTTTCCCCTTGCTTGGTGGTCCTGCTCGAACGCACCTGGCATATAGCGGGTCTGTATGTTATTTTGTGCTTCTTCGGGAGTGTGGTGCACGCTGTCTCGTCTGTCACCACGCTCAGGTCGGGTGGCGGCATATTGGAAGGGGGTGACTCTGGGCAAGAATGAACTGGCATTGTACTACTATGCAAACTAGTTGTGTAAAGAACGGCAACTTGTAAAACGGTATATGCATCTCTCACTGCATGGGACTCGGTGATGCGTCATATTGCTTTGACTTTTAAAGTGAGACGCTGATATGCACAGCAGTGGAGTAGGATTGCAGCGTTGATACGCCGGATTGACGCATTACTGCACCGCTTAACGTTTCCCGCAGCCGGAGCTGGCTCTTGGCTCTTTGCAGCTAGACACGAGTCAAGTGCGAGGGCGGTCTTTCTTGGAGCATCGCGGCTGTGCGATTGGGAGGTTGCAATCACGAATACGCGGGTAGCACACGCACCCAGCCAACGGGGTGCCTGAACGTGCAACCAATATCTCCACCGGCGGGCTGGGCGTTGGGTGCGGCGGCCAACCAAAAGAGGGCGCCTTAAAGGCCCGACAGGCTGCATGCCCCTGGCAGCAAAGCAGGTTGATGCCCCTGATCTGCGCGACCAGAAAGAAGCTGCATGATAGGTTTGACCCCGCGAGTCGGGTTTCAGCTTTGTGCTTTTTCTGGCGCATGCGGGTATCCCCCCCTGCCGCCCTGCACGACTTTGTGGAAAGTTTATGACGGCTGGTTACGAGTCTTGGGCTGGGAAAGATGCATCAATCATCCTCCCCTAAAGTGAGCATCTGCTGAGTGATCGAGTAGTCGAGTGAGAGACAACGGGCTATTTTTTAGTTTCACCCTTTTCTTCCCGTCCTTGCCATTTCTCCCCTTTGACGCTAGTTCTGCCACGAAGAAAGATGCTTCAAACACTTCTCACTTTCTTTGTCTACTGCCACAACCCCAACCTTGATAATTGCTTTTCACCACTCTATTCCCTTCCTGATTGCTCTGTCCACCCGCGTATACTGTCAATTGGCCCTTTATCGTTCATTCCAACCTGATTCTCTATCTCAATTGAAAGCCTACTCTTCTATATATCAAAATGAAGTTCACCTCCATCATCGCCTTCTGCGCTGCTTTCGCTGCCGTCAGCGCTCAAGACGTGAGCGGCTTGCCATCATGCTCTGTACGTCATTAATCCTCCTCTAATCGGAGATTTTGAAAGAGATCATTCTCCATAGCGCAGCCAATTCCGCACGCCCCTAATGCCATAAACAAACCCATCTTGCAGAAAATGCATCAGAGCAGTGAGACAGGAGCTGACTGTGTTGGCTGCATTGCAGATTGCTTGTTTCGCGGCCGCCGTCCAAGCCTCGGGCTGCTCCGCTAGCGATACCGTCTGCCAGTGCACGACGGGTAAGGATAAGATCACCGCCTCAGCCACGCCGTGCATCGAGAAGTCGTGCTCGGCCGACGATGCTGCTAGTACGTGCTCTTTTCTTCTTTTCCTGTCTCAATACAGTGGCCAGCTGCGCTCTACCTAAAACTTCCAATTGGACTCACCGTACCTGCATGTCCAGCTATCTCTTTGACACGTCTCGACCCGTTCTGCTCCTATCAAGCCCCCTCGCATGATGCCACTCCTTCCCGGACAACCCCCCACTCGCCCCGCTTTCCTTGATCTCTCAAACTCTAACCACCACCGCTAACTTCCCAGCAGAGGTTCTTTCGGCCGGCAATGCCATCTGCGCCTCAGCTCTCAGCTCCGCCTCTACAGGCGGAACCACCGCGACAATGAGCGGCGCCGCTGCCTCCGGAGTTGCCTCCTCCACCGCCACTATCACTTCCCCTGGGTCCTCTAAGACCGGCGTCGCGGCGGCCCAGACCACCAACGCCGCTGCCGATGTCAAGGGCAAGATGGTGGGTGTTGGTGCCGCTGTTGTGGGTCTCGTCGTTGCCGTTCTGGCCATTTAAGTGGGGCATGGAGTGGAATAGCTGTTGGGTGAATTCTGAAATTGTACTAGTATGGACGTCTTCGGGAGGGAAAGACTGGACAGCCAATGGTAGCGATCAGTTTTCGGATGATAGACAAAAAGGGTGTTTAAATTCTATGCGGCCAGAAAAAAACCAGTCTGTAGCACAAGGTAGCTTGCACGGCGTTTCTCTTCTAGGCATGCTTTTGCTTCGGTTCTGTAAGGTGGATACGGCTCGGGCAGGGCCTTTGACGAGGATAATTCAGGTGTCTTCTCTCTCGGTTTTGTATCTTGTAATGCTCGCTTGAGTTTTTCAATTAGCAAATTGGGGCTGGAACCAAAGCTTAGGAAGTCCCCATGGCGTCTTTCCACTTCCCAGACCATGCCGTGAATTCATCGTCCTTCCCATCCCAGTTCTGCTTAACGATTGTAGCAGCTCTAACAGCATCATCACAGCATTTCTTCAGCAACACCTTCGCCTCGTCGCCGTCGAGATCATAGAACGCGCTAGCGAGCTCATCCACCGACTCCGGGATAGATTTCAGCAGCGCCATGAGCTCATCCAGCGTCTGCACGCGCTGAGCAGCAGCAGCCGCAGCCGCATCCGAATCGCCATCCTTCGATGACGGCGCCGACGCGAAAGGCGGCGGGAACGTCTTCAGTCGCCTCTTCACAAGCGCTTGATACAACACCGCCACAGTCTTCAGCTTTCTAACGCTCGCCTCCAGCAACGCTCTCAACTCTCCATCTCCCTTCTCCAACCTATTCGCCGCCCCAAACACCTCGAACCCGCCCTCCTCCTCCCCGCTCCCGTCCCCCCCGTCCTCATCATCTCCATCCTCGTCCGCTTCCTCGCCCCACTCCCTCATCTCGACCACCGCATCCAGCAACACCCCCCGCCACTCCTCCGCCCGCCGCACCGCCAGCCCCACCACCCCGGCCTCGCACAGCCCGACCAGCGCGTCGCACCCCTCCCACACCACCCCCGTCGCCGCTAGTATCGCGCCGCGCGCCGCGTCGCCGACGTCGCCCTGCTGCCCCGCTGCCGCCGACGCTCCGCTCCGCACGCAGCTCAGCACGCCGCTCCAAGCGCTCAGCACGCGGCGCACGGCGGCGGCGAGCTCGGCGCGGGCGAGGCCGGGGATGTCGGGCCGTGTTGATGCTGCGGAGGCGGGAGGCGGGCTCGCGGCGGCGACCATGGCGGCTAGGCAGCCTGCGCTGACGTCCCCGATCTTGCGGCTTATGGCGGGCGCGCTGAGGGGCGGGGTCAGGAGGAGGAGCGAGAGGGTCGTGGTGTGGGATTTCAGCAGCGTGGCGGTGGTGCGGGCGGCGTCGAGGGGGTTTGTGGTGGGCGCTGAGGACGTGTTTGAGGAGGGCGAGGAGGCAGATGTGGGTGGGGTGGAGGGTTGAGGCGCGAGAGAGGACTGGAAGTGCGAGAGGAGGGTTTGCGTCGTGTGGGTTAAGTCGATGAGGGTGCGGACGTCGGCGACCGGGGTGTTGGGGGTGGGAGGCATGGTGAGTTGAGGGTTGAAGGGTTTGGAAGGGTTGGAAGACTTGACGGGGGTCATGACACGGGGACGCTCCTGAGGTATGGAAGAAATTGGGAGAAGGTGTGCGTGTGATTGTGGGGTTTGGAATCAATATTTTTTGGGACCCTCGCAGCTGTGTATTAAAAGTGGGGGGATCTTTTTTATTACGAGAATACACGGTAAGCGATAAAATGCTTGCTCCATCATTCGTCAGCTGTCCTCCAACACTATGCTTCTGATTTTCAAAAGAAAACCATATCCCTTAGCACGTAAAGCGTCCAACGAGTACATGGTCCGTGCGGGAACACCGTTTTTAAAACAACGCGTACATATATAGATTCCAGCAATTAAATACCCACCGCAGTGCCTTCTAATCGTGCTAGGATTTCTATAGAAAGAATAAGTACTGGAAATCTTATATCGAGCGACTTAGCTCCAAAGAGTAAGCTTATATATTAAAATACTATGGTGTTTGGCCCTATTGAAAGCTTCATATTCCTGAGTACGGGCGTTAAATGCAGCTCAATTGATTGGCTGGATCTTATCGATAGTAGTTGGACCCGAAGTGACGTGCTAAGGGATATGCAAAAAGTTCATACGCAATAATCATATAAATATCTTCAAACAGCCTCCTTCTCGGCATCCACTCCCTCTCCATCCAGTTTGCCCATATTTTGTAGACGCTTGGCCACATTTTGAGACAGGTATTTCTCAAAGTTCGGCGTCAGGCAGGCAAAGAAGATGAGCAGACATCCGAACGGGATCGTAGCGTAGAATACAACGTGGAAGCTGCTGAGGTACGCATGCGTGACAGCTGCGCTAGTGGTAGCAATGATATCTGGCGTGATACCAGGAACGGCGGTGAAATTGCCCGCAGTGATGCCCGCGAACAGCGCCGGTAACGACGACGCTGGTAAGCCGGCGTTAGTTGCGGCTGGAACAACATATTCGGGTATGTATGTCGAGACTTTGTTCATGAGAATGCTGACGTATAGAGCCTGAGCGACGGCTCCCCCGACGGCGCGGATACTGCCAAGAATACCCGTTGCGAGACCAATATCTTGGGCCTCGTAGAGCAAAGTCACACCGGAGAAAGTAATGTTGTCAATCCAGCCGATAACTAAGGGTCATGTTAGTAGACGAATAACAATTGTGGACATAATAGGTGCATACCAAAAGTAGCCATAACCCCGAGTGCAATAAAAGTTGCGTGTGCATCAGCAGCCATGCCAGCTTGCCCACCCAAGAATGCGGTAGCCATGATGCTGAGGATGATAACCTGCCATTTGGCTTTCGGCAGATAAGTGATAGCGAAGCCACCGAAGGTTTCACCAAGAAGAATTCCACCGCCAACCACAGACTAACAAGGCATTAGAATACGCCGAGCAAATAGAGTTACAAAGCAAAACCTACAGATTGCCAACCAATTTTAATTACATCCGTAGTGTAGACTGTACCAATAATCGTTGGCCAAAGGACGGTCAAACTGTGAAATCTGTGAGCATAATATGATAGAAAATCATTGTTGATACCATACCTATAGTAAACCATAGCCGCGATGGTGGCTACCATGACAATTGCAACATAACCAACGTTCTTGAAAAGGCGCAGCGGCATAAGGGCTTGTCCTTTGAAGACAAACGCCTCTGTTTTCTGTTAGAGAGCTAGACCAAAGCATATACCCTTTCAACTTACCATAGAGACCAAAAGCAACTAGAGTTAAGAAACCAATAACAATTGTGCAGATCACTGCCGCACTCTTCCAAGGATATATTCTCCCTCCCCATGAGAGGCCGATCAAAAAGAGTACCAGGCCGGCCACGTAGAGGAATATGCCAACAAAGTCAAGTTCCTTGAACATCTGAAACTTAGTCTTGCCGTGAACGTGGAGTTGGTCGTAGGTAGGAGGGTGATACATAAACTGATAAAGGATGATGGCCAATCCAGACATGATAATGCCGAGATAGTAGCTCCATCTCCATCCCGCAGCGGTGTGAAGAATAAACGACCGAGCAATGATTGGTCCGAACACTGTAACATTATTAGAACTTTTCTCAGCAGTGATCTCTAATGATGGCTCACCAGCGAAAGGCAGCGACGATAGAAACACAAGGGTTACAATAGGGCCTCTCTGCTTGTTCGGTACAAGTTCTCCCAGAATAATGCCGAAAGAAAGTTGTCCAGCAGCTGCCAAACCATTGCAGAGACTGGCGCCAATAAGAGTGTCGATGTTCTTTGCCGTGGCTCCAATGATGCAACCAACGAGTCCAAGAATCGACGTGCCCGTCACCATCCATTTACGACCAAAAATATCCGAAAGACGGCCGACAAGTAGGAACCCGATGGCAGTTCCCAGGGTCCATACTGTAGCTACCCAGTTAAGATCCTGGGAGGGCCCGATATCCTCATTGATGAGTGATCTAGGATAGCATTAGGATACGTATAGTGGCCCATTGAAACAGATATCGTATATGACTCACAGAGTGTTTGCCGGCAACACCCATCCCAGAAACGCACATATGCTCCCAAGACAAACGGCCTATGCCATGTAATCAGCGAGGAATACAGCCAACAAATACAACTTGAACGTACGACTACAGTGCCAATGAATTGAGGGCTATAGTAGTAACCCTTTGGCATTTCCTCGACCGCACCACCAATAGCATGTGCGTCAATTAAATCCACGGTACCATCGGCGTGGACTTTTTTGACAACATGCACATCGTCGATGTTCTCGTGTTTTTTGGTCATAATGACAGGATCCACTTTTTCTTCTGAGGCCATCCGGTCTTAGATTTTGATTGCAAGGTTGGCTAGAAAGATGGTGGGTGCGGGGGCACGGAAAGTGAATGAGGATAGCCTTTCGAAGAGTGCTGGGTGAAGAGAAAATTAAGATAAACACTGAAACACGAAATAAAAGTTCAGATGCCCTAGCGGAATCTTTCCGGAAGAGTTTGGACAACAATGAAATAATTGAGGAAGACTGGGACTAGACAATTGGAACTAGGATGTTATGAGAGCTTCCATTTATATGTGGAACTCTTTTGCGCCCTCTGGGTACCGGGATCATCTTCTGCTCTACCGATGCTGAGTCGGCGGCATCTACTCTAGTTTGAGCCACAGCCCCTTGTCAGCACCGTTTAACTTAATGCGCGCTCGGCTCCAGGCTGTGGGGGAAAGGGCTGAGAAACAATGCGGGGAAAACTACCTTTTGCGTGCATTTGTTGGCAGAAAGGCTTCTATCCCTTGCATAGATGGATGCGTGCTCAAGATATAGGCCCGTGCTTAGCCAATTACTATTGCGAAAATCCGATTAAGCGAGCTTGATGTTGGGTG
>Ga0307507_10000101_pt1 | contig 139105 bp, 31 predicted proteins | sample 7_EM_MG_FD_207223 | JGI IMG/M metagenome (GOLD analysis project Ga0307507, IMG submission 207223) | Populus trichocarpa ectomycorrhiza microbial communities from riparian zone in the Pacific Northwest, United States - 7_EM | ecosystem: Host-associated > Plants > Roots > Unclassified | place... | reverse complement strand
GGGGCGATATACCGCGTTAAAGGCGATACAACCGTCATCTACTAGGCAGGTGGCCTGCCTTTACAAATCGCGCCCATAATCTCTCAGACGCTTCGCAGAGGAATTAGGGTGGCAGGGGTGGCAGGGTGTAGCGCGGCGTTCTATTGGCTAATAAGTACCCATGAGTTGGAGCGACCGTTTGATTAGCTTATAAGTTCCTATAGCACGGGCGGGGGCAGGGGGTAGCCGCCTCCTCAAATTCCTCGGCGAAGCGGATGAGTCAACTGAGATAACCAAATACCATCATTTCTAATAGAGGCTCTTTATTCATTTCTGACTTTTAGCATTGCCTAAACTAGCGCCTAAAGGTAACCCTAAGCCCCAGCTCCACATAGCACCCTAAAACGGATAGTTAAACTAAGATTGTTAATATAGCAATAAATAAGTACCTACGCGCCTTTATAAGCTTCACCTAAGACAACTGGGTAGATTGGCTCCCCCTTACTAAGTTTACCACAAATAACCAGGTCAATAAGACCACGGGAATCTTACCATTCTTTGCCAACTATAGCTATAACCCACATTTAGGCGTCGAACTAGTAGGCCCCTAGCTATCAGCCCTATCTATATATGCAAAGAAGGAGTATCTATAAGCTAATACTATTGCTAACCGCTTCAAGCGCATCTTAACCCAGCTTAAAGCCCTAGCTCATATCTCCCAACAACAATATAAAGACAACACTAATATAAAACAAGACAAAGGTATAATATTTAAAAAGGATAACATGGTTATAGTTAGCCTTAAAAATATAAAGACCAATCAGCCTAAAAGGAAGTGGGATAATAACTAGGACGGACCCTAGCCCGTCCTAACTGCCTATAGAGGAGTAGTTATAGTTAACCTCCTAGACCACATCTGTGTTAATAAGTCTTTCTATACTTTAAAAATCCGCCTCTAGTTCCCTAAAGAGATCTCTAGTTAAGCACGCATTAATAAAGAGGAACGTTATAATGTTATAGGCAGGATAGCTGAAAGGGATAATAACGGCAATATTACGGACAAGTGGGAATTTAAAAAGATCCTTAATATATATAATAAACAAATAGACGAGCATAGCTTAACATACTATATTAAATAGAAATATTATAACGAGAAAACCTAGAAACCCAAAAAATCCCTAAAAGGGTGCGAGCGCGCACTACTAAAGTTCTATAAATAACACCCTAAGAAGCCAGGACCCCCAGACTGGGTATGAGATAAGGGAGAGCCATGCCAAGGCCGTGGCCGACCACAAAGGTAATTTGTGGTGGTTAAGATCTTATGGAACTTTAACCGCGGGTCAAAGTTATCTAATTAGTCGGTTTTTTGCTAAAAAGCGCTATGTGATAGCAGTGTAGAGTTCTGCTGATTTTATTTATTAAGCTAACCAATCAAGATTTTCCATGCCCGGTATAGAAAATCGCTATTAGCTTGGTTAAGGGCGGTAAGCAGAAGTAACATCTTTACAGCAAAAATAGGTTACTTGTTCGGTTTAGGGACCAAACCTTCTAGGGAAGGGAGTACTGTCACGGCACTGTCCTGACACATACTGTCTCGTACTGTCTCGTACTGTTTCCTACTATTGGCTGGCCCACCACTAGCGCCTTGGCGGCTGCCCCTACTATTTGTATACAATACCCCCTTTTATCTCCTTCTCCTCTTTATACCACAATGTAGTTATTCAGCCTATTAGCATTATAGCACTATGACAGTATATAAGCCTCCAAGAACTCTACCATCTTAACTTATTAAAAATAGTTACTTTCTTAGTAGTCTATCTAAAGCTTTCCTATAAATTCCGTCTAGCTGCTAATTATAAACTTAGGCAGGCTTTAAATCTAGGTCCCTATTTAATAGTCGCAATATTCTAGAAGTCCTTAATACCTCTTATTGTCCGTAACATAATATCGGATGCATAGTCGCTTATACTATTCAATAAATTGTAATACGTTTTATCCTGTAAAGTAAGGGGTTCCTAGAGTCCTTAGAGCTGGTATAGGCTGGGCCATAATATATACCTTATTTTGTTCTATTAGTGGTTTATTATAAGGCAGCGGACCTACAGTTTCTCCTAGAATAGGTAAGTTAACCTCCTAGTTCTTGTCTTCTATCTACTAAGTATTGTTAGCCCTAAACATTACAGGAGTTGGGTCTGGTACCATATCCCCTAGGTCAGGAAAGCTTCGTAAGTTAATAGGCTGCTTGCTTTCTTCTCCGCTATTATTATAGAATAGGCCTAGCATCCCTAGTATTCCCTTTATCGGTTCTGTCGCTATTACTCTTATAAATTTAATGGAGGCTTATATAAAAGCAAGAAGAATCGTATAGACCGTTGCAAATATAGTAAATAAAATATTAAAGACTTCTTTCTGCTGTTCCTGGTATACTATAACCCTCTCTCCTATCCTCCGTCTTGCTGCACTATATGCTCGCATTCCCGCTACTAATTATCTATTTCGTCTACTATAGGTCTCGGATAAGGAACTCCAAAAGTATTGTTGACTTATTCTAATAATGGTGATGTCTACGCGCATGTCGCTAGTAGTTCCGTGCTTAATTTCCGTATCTATTGGCGATTCAACAGCTTTTGGTAATAGTAACTTAACAGTTTTTTATTCTTCTATGGCTGCAGCATATTCCTATGCGTCTTTATATATAGAGTGCCAGACTTCTAATCCGAAGAGCTTGCCATCGTCCCTACGTGGAATGCCAAAATATAGTAGGGTACGGTGTCTCTCGGATATAAAGTCACGGCGTAGTCAGTCGGTCAGTTAGTTGTAATTAGTTAGTAGAAAGGCAGGTAGTAAGAAGAGAAGAAAAGAGTGTATTTAAAGAAGCAACTATATATCCGTCGTGCCTGTCCGAGTTGTTAAAGACTCTAAGGCCGCGGGCCAATCTATATACCCACGGGAGTCCTATACTCTCCCAAAACTATACCTAAACTAGATGTTAAATATAGTAGGCCAATTTACCCCACTATACTACCACGCTTAATTATTTATATTAGGACTATTATATAAATTAACTTATGTTACGACACTGGCAGAAAACGGCAGATTGTGACAGGTTGCGGTAGAGCTTAGCAGTAGTTATAGTTATGTAACTAGAAGATTGTATATATCTTTAAGTGGCGCTGCTTGTCTTTTCCTTTCCTTTCTTTAGCTTTAGATCCTCGTTAATAGACTCTATATTAACGCTGTTCTTTAAACTCTATACCTAAAAATATTAGTAAAAAGTAAAAAAGAGTGTTGTTTTTACTACTTTAGCTATACTACGAACATCTATACTTAGGCCTTTATTATTAGCTTCGATTTTAAGAATATCTATAAGGACCTAGCCGCTACCTATTATAAGTAGGATTTCGCGAAGGTGCGGGGCCTTTAGAAGAAGTATAGAGCGGTTAGATTATTATATAACCTTATTTAGTATATTTATATAACGCCCTAGTATTATAGGGTCTTTAGAAGGATTTAAATAGGGGGTCTTTTATTAGAATTTAACGGCTTAAAGGTAAGTGTTTAAAGCTTTACTGGGGGAAAAGTGGTAATATTTGCCACTTATTTAATTTTTATAAGCCTTTAATTAGCTACGGTAATAGATTATATATTTTTCCGCTTTACGGTTGTATAGCTATAAGATCCTTCTTAAAGATTAATAATCTAACTTAAAAAAAGATATTATTAAGGTGAATAAGTATTTTTGGCATAGATATAGGCCGCTACTAAAGGGTATATTTAATTATAAAGATATTAGTAAAGCGGAAGGCGAGGAGTAAAAGGTAGAACTTTTACTAAAGGAGCAAGCTAAGGCTCGCCTTGGGGCCGTAGTTGCTGCGGAGGCTGCTGCTTAGGAGGAGGACGCCGCTATAGATAAGGAAGCTTTAGCTAAGGAAAAGGAGGAGGCTATTAAACACGATGGTAAGGTAGAGAATAAGGAACAGAAGGGCGGTAAAGTGGAGGGGAGGTTTCCTAATATTAATTAAGGTATAATATAGACGATTTTATAGTAAGGTTCGCTACCTCTACTTTTAATCCCTAAACACCATGATATTGCCAAGACCTACCATATTGGGTTTAGCGGGTAGACCCGAGCTCCATGGAGCTCCAGGATCCAAATCTGGTTTCCATAGGACTTGTCACGGGACACCCCCGTGACACCTTACACACGTCCACCTGTTTCCACCGACGCAGCAAGAAGAGACCGACCGCGAAACGGCAATCTGCCGGCAATCTACGGCAATCTGACGGCAATCTGCCGCATTCTGCCATATTCTGCCAAGTCCACCGAATTCTGCCAAGTTCTGCCAGGACCGCTACTCGAATCCTATTCTGCTCCGTGCACGTGTCGACCAAGCAACCAAACTAACGATATATACCCTTTCTTCCCGTTTCCTTACTTTCTTTCCTTACGCAACGTCTTGACTTCATCACACAGTTTATGTACGTAGCTTAATAATATCTACTTTGCTACATATTATCGTCGCTTGTACTCGCTCCGTGACAGGACTGGACTGGATCAATCCTCAAATCCAGTCCGGTCCAGTCCAAAAAGATCACTGGGTTGTGGAAAGTCATAGACAACTCTGGCAATTTGGGACAAATCAATCATACATATTTTTTCGCCTTCAGAGCCTCAGCCGCTTGCACGAGTGTGATATGGCCAGGATTGAAATGAGGTTTCGAATCACCAATCAACCCCGGAAGTTTCCTCAACTCATCATGGTCCGTGAAATCCTTCACCCAAGAACCTGGTTTTTCCTTGACTCGGTCGCTCAGGTCACCGCCAAACTGGAACAAGCTGTAGCTATCCAGCGTTTCCGCCCATCGCCGACTGAACCCGTAAAGGAGGGAGAGGAAACAGCTGCCTAGCGCCCAGAGCGCTAAAAGTACGCCAGGAATGGCTGGCGGAACGGGGCCTCGACCAAGAACTTGGGCCGATTCGAAGGCGGTGGCATTCGTGTTATTGAATCTGTATTGCTGGCCACTGCGTGCGAATGAGTACCCTTGTCCGCCATTGTACATAAGCTGTACAGCGGCAGTGCCGTACGCTCTAAGCAAAGAGCGGCGCAACTCGGAAGCCTGGAGGAGAGTGAGTCGGACCGTGACGAAGACGACGTTGTCGTCCGATTCTGACGTGAGAAGTGAAGGCGGCGCTTCGGCGGAGTTGAAAAAATCCTCAGGCCAATTGCTCGTTTCTGGCTCGCCAAGAAATATCAACTGAGGTACAGCGAGAGAGAGACGTGGTGGGCAAGCATAGAAGTTAAGCACTGTGGGTGTGTCGGATTTCTCGAAGTTCTTATAGGTTGAGGTTGTACCGTCGATTTCAGCGGTTCCAAGTGCTGAGGATGACTTGCATTGAATTCCTATTGCATCCATTGGAATTATAGAATCATCAGTTTCGCCAGGTACGCTGTAAGCGCCGTTTAAGCTGACCACTGAAGTATCTATGCCGAAATTGTAAAAGCCGGGAGGCAGAGGAGGATAGATGAGTCCTTCGTTACTTGTTGCATGCTGCCAGAAGGCCAACTCTAGTATGCTGTCGTGCTCTAGACCCGGGTACCCGTTCGTCGCATCTTCACTCTTATTGAAGTAACATTGCGTGGAATTCTGTGAAGCGAAGAAGTCACTACCATACACCTCGCGGGAATATCCAAGCTCCGAGACTATTTTATAGTTTATATCGCCAGAATATCCCAAAGTATCGTTTCGTACCTCGATCGAAAATTCTCCCACGTTATAGGAGTTGGTTGCTGTCGAGGGATTGGACAACCGCAGTGATCTATTTGGATTGGCGCCTATTTGGAGCGGCCGGCTGGCGCCTCTCTGCATTGGCTGTGGATCTGGTGATTTTGCAGCCGGCGTGGCGTGGATTTGAGGCTGTGGAGCGCTTGGAGCGCCGGATCTATACCTAAAGTAGTAGTACGTAGACTCAAAGTAGAAAAATAGGCGTATATAGTTCAAGAGTAGTGGCTTAGTAATAATACCACGTGATACCACGTGAAGATAAGATAAGAAAATTTATTAGAGGTCGGACGATATTTTGCGTGCCCTCCCCCTTTTTAATACGCACGTGATACGATATCTATGCCAAGATTTGCAATGGAGGGCCGCGGCGCGCCTGGCGTCAAATTAAATATTGAGGACGTGGAGTGGATTTGACCTCAGATCCACGCCACGCCAATCCAAATAGATCACTGGACAACCGCAGGGGTATGGAAGCGTTCCGACGGCTTAGGATCGTGAAATCCTCTAACCTCTGTATAATGGTACAGTTATAGCGCACAATTAAGCCCCAAGCTTTCCCTAAGATTGGCGTATTGGCTTGTGGAATAAGGAATATTTCGTTCACACCCTCATCAGTGGGTACTGTATTCGGGAGAACATTTAGATTTATGAAGTTCGGATCATTTCGATTTGCGCTGGAATTAGTGTAGAGAACACCAATACCAGGTACGCGGGGAGGCACCGCGAGACTCCAGGCATTATGGGCTGCTGCAAGAGTTGCAAAACTCGATCGTTGGTTGAAGGTCTCCCATCGCTGCCCGATAACCTCAGTGGCGTTATTTGAGATCTGGAAACCGTCTCTTAACTCCATGGTTAAGCCAGTGAGAGGCAAACCGACGAACAGGAAGACAGTGAGCGATGCAAGAACCAACCAAAGTTTGGTGGGTGTGGTCATCCGCCGTCGCTTCCCAATTACAGATTGTATCGCGTTCATCCATCCGTCCATGGCATTCCAGGAGTGTTCTCCGTGCATCATGATGTGCCAGGCATTGGGTGCCGCCCACAAAGCATCCATGAGCATGCTCGCTTCGACACCAACTAGGCCATACTCGCCAAGGTCAAGGCCGATGACGCCAAGTATGTACCATGAGTATAGGATTAACTGTGCTCCGGCTCTGCCAAAATTTATTCCATTGGGAGACTCCGTAGGACTAAGGTATAAGGCCCAAGTGAGGAAATAATACGCGGTGATTATGAGGGGCCCACAACATCCAACCAAAGCCCGCCGATAGTAACGGCGGAGTCCATACCCAGGGTTGTGGGTCACGAAGAGCGGTCTTTGTTCGTCCGCATCATGTATATTTACAATTAGCCACGCGTCGAAGGGGTCCGGAAAGTACCTACTCAAAACTGTCTGGTCTGAGTAGCGCCACGCCTATATCTACATTGGTTGCCGGAGAAGGCGGTCGCGACAAACTGGACACGGAGGCCATCTCCACATCCATGTCTACGTAGCTGATAAGATGCCACTCTGTACTCTGTATCGCGATAGGCTGTCACCGGTCCTACTCGCGAGTAATTTATCGATCATGGTTGTAGAATAGATGATGTCGAGAAAACGGGTGATTGATTGTTGGCTGGCCACCCTGCTAGTTCTGCAAGGGTACTAGCGGGGAGGGTGTTAGAAGCTCGACAGAAAACGCTAGACTTAATACGTGTTTGATTTGATATGCGAGGCCCGGCTTATCCTCGGTCAGCCGGGAAATCACGTGTTTAGCCAGCCACCTGGGTTAGATTCGAGGATCTCCATAGCGCCACGAGCGCCAAGCTGTAAAAATACGTGTATCAGGGACCACCTGCTGATTGAGCCGCTGATGGACGCCGACTATACGGTAATTAGGGCCATTAGGGCCTTAAGTATATATAAAAAAGTCCTCCCTACCTAATCCTTAATCGCGGTAGCACGTCTGCTATTATACCTGCTATATAAGATGGCGCTAACCAACCGCGTAGAGATTAATATCGCCAATAATGCTGAAATACGCGCTAACGCGCAGTATGTCCTTGCCCTTACGCGTGCTATTAGGCCTAAGAATATATCTTTAACATACAAACTAAAGCAGAGAGAGTTTAAGGTAAGAAGGATATAATACCCCTATTGCGCCCTGCGGCTAACACGTTGTCTAGCTCTAGGCCTTCTATAAACGGAAGTAGTACTATAATAGTAATACCATTATAGAGGATAAGCTACTTCTCTTTCTTATTAAGGAGGTTATAGCCTAGCCCTTAAAAGGGAAGAGCTATAAAGCTAATAGTAATATACCCTAAGAGGAGACGCGTCTCTCGTGGCGGTTAGTTTATAGCTATATTACTGCTCTAACAGACCTCTATTAGATGCAGAAAGCTATAGGAATAAATAGCCACCTATCTCTATAGGAGGATAGCGTTAAGGAGTACCTAAAGACGCTATAGTAGAGGGACGCGCAGTATAAGAAAGAGCAGTTTACTAATAAGGGCAGAGATACCCTCCTTAACGGCTATACTAAGGAGGAGTTTTAGAGCGTCTGCCGCGAGCTCTGGACTAAAGGCGCTGTTTTGTCCCCAAAGTGCTACTTCTATATGCTTATTAATATCCTGTTAGGCCACTATATACTTACCCACGGTGGTAATAGACGCTCCGCTAAGATCTTAGATCTATTTACCTTTAAGTTTAAGGTAAAGGCCCCACATGCTATATGCCCTTAATATTTACTATATATATAGGTAAGCAGAACTAGTATAGCTGTTTTAAAACTATTAGGGCCCTATAGAATAGGAGACCATTTATTTATATACTTAGCGGGCTAGCCTTCTATCTCCTATACTGCTAGGATCTTAGTACTAAGCTATTTCTAGACTTTAATAGGCGCTTAGTATGGTATAATATACGCCTAATTAAGAGCAGTATAAGGGACCGCAAGGTGGCCCTCTTATATAACTTATAGCGAGATTAGGTTGTAAAGGCCTTCTAGTATATTAGCGTCTTCTTAGAGAAGAAGACATATATTAGGCGGAGCGCTAGCGCTAAGATAGTAGAACTAAAGGGGGTTAGTAAGGACCAGATTTAATGCGCTAGGAGGTAAAACCAAGAGTAGATAGTAGGCTATTACTTAAACTCTCTCCTATAAGAGTTTATAAGGTTAATAGTAGGGCATCCCTTATAAATAGGCTGCTTTAAAATCCGCCGTGCGGATATTATACCGCCTAATGCGCTGCTATTAATAATATAGCCCGAACTAGATAAATAGAAGGGCTATTTTAGCCTATAGTTATACTAGATTAACGACCTTACTGCTATAGGGGTTATAAGCCTTCTCTTTTACCTCTATAAGGTTATTTTATAGGACTTAGTAGTCCTTTATAAGATATTCCTAAGCTATCTAGTATAGAGCTACCCTATTTTTTAGTATAAGGTGTATAAGGCCTTTATATAGAAGCTAGAGCCCTACCTATAGAAAGAGGGGGCCTAAACTAGCTATTAATTCTCTATTAGGCTATACCACTCCTTGCTAACTAATTAAAGGCTCTATATATTAAAAATAAGTAGATAGCTAGTAAGGTTAAGGGCTTATTAGACTATTTAGATAAGTCCTAGAGAGCTTAGTCTTTATAGCTTTAACTACTAATATTTAGAGGCCTTACATTTTAACTAAAACCCCCTTTAACTATAGTAGTAGTATACCAATCTACTAACCCCCTACGTCCGCCTATAGAAGCAGGCCCTTTAGCTCTGTCTATTATAGAATCTAGTAGATATATATCCGCTTGGGCAAGCGCTATAGGATCTCTTTCCCGTATGGCTTTGCCACCACTGCCGCTATAGCCGCTATTGCCACTACTGTAGCTAAAGCCGCAGTCTTAGCCAGAGCCTAGGTCTAGGTCTCCTCCTATATACTATATAAGCTATATAGTAAACTCCGTATAGGCCCTTTGGCGTAAGTAGACTAAAGGGCTAGGGGGTAATCCTTCTATAGTAGCGCTAGATTCTAAATAGGGTAGTAGATAGCGGGCTAGCTAGTAGAAGGAGGATTAATAGTACTCCTTATAGCTTAAGGTTATTAAGGAGATTAAGCAGGTTATGCAGGCCTAAAAGGTTAGTAAGGAGGCGGCTATATAGTAGGTTAATCTATAGCAGGAGTAGATACAGCACTTACTAAATTAGCTTTATAAACGGCTTTAAGCAGGTAGAAAAGCTTTAAAATAGTTATATATATTATCTATATCTAAATTCTAATAAGTTTTATTAAAGCGTTTGTCTATAGCCCCCTAGGGGCTTATTTTAGTATAATATAAGTTTAATAGGGTGCTTTAGGGTGCTTTATAATGGCGGCGCGCAACTTAAAATGTAAATAACTCCATTAACCCACAGCCGATTCTTGCTATTTTAGTGCAAGTAGAAAGCGCTTAGCAGGCTCTACGCATAGGGCTTAATAGGTGTTAAAAAAGTGGCGTTGCTAGCAATTAAAATTCAACTATGGATATGGGGTAACCTCCACAGTCACTAAACGCACGGGCCCCCTCGCCTACGTAATCATAACTTAGCCGCGGATTTAGCCATATAAATGTAACTATGCATATACTATTAATATAGTATATTACCTAACTTATTCTTTAGTACTTATAGAGGTTATTTACCTTAGGCTTAATTTGGGATTAAATACGCCAAGTATAAAGGCGCGAAGAGGCTTTGGGGAAGATTCGAAGGAATTATATAAATTCTATCTAAATCTAAGGGTATATAGCTCTTGTAGAGAACAAGACGTTGCGTAAAGAAGAGAAAGAAATATAGGAAACTTGTAACTAAATATTTGGGGTCTTGGCAGTAAACGCGTGGGCACAAGCCCACGCGGATTTTAATAGGTTTCAACCAAATTCTATTACATTAGTGGAATTTGGTGGAATTTGATTAAGTTAGTAGAATTTAGTAGAATTTAATTAACTTTAGTAGAATTTGGCAGAATTTAATTAAAGCATTGGAATTTATCTGTTGAGTGTTTTACTGAGATATTCCTACTGTAATTGGGCTAGTCCCGTCATAGTACCCCCTTTTTTTAACCAAAGGTCTAAAAAATTTAATTTTAGTTAAGACTTATAACTTATCGCGTATTATATAATTGCGTTATAAGCGTTATGCTATATTTTAAGTTCTTTTTAATTTTGAGTTTTCTGCTATTATGTTTTATATATTCGTATTAGGTGGCAATTGTTTACCTTTATATCGTATTTATTTAGCCGGAGTAGGCCGCAAAGGATAGTCCTTATGGAATTCTTTTACTAAGAAAGGCGCGTTGGCCTTAATCTGGTTATAGATTTCCTAGGTTTGTGTTTTATATCCTTCCTACTTAATAAGAAGTTTAAATTATTTAGATTATGTTTTCTATTATATATTATTAATTAAGTTTATAAAGTATAAACTATTACCGTTGTTAATAATTATGGGAGGTAGCGGCGGGATTTTATAAGTTATAGGATTATCTTTTAAAGATTATAATAAGCTTACGTGGAACGTTAGGTGTATTTTTATTTTAGTTAGCTGTTTAAGCTTATAGGCGTATAGGATTAGTTTTTTTTAATTTAGTATAGGCCTACAAACTTCTAATTAAGTTTCTTTAAGGGCTGTTAAGTCCGTAGGTTTTGTATATTTAGGTAAACTATATTACTTTCCTTAAAGTCCTATACGGGAGCTCGTTTTTTATTTATATGCTATTCTTATACCGTTTAAGCGTACGTTAATTTACTTTATAATAGTTCCGTTAACTACTTTATTTAGTTAGTAAAGTTATATGCGTTAATTAACTGGATCTATTTGATTATAGGTTCTGTTATATTAATATTAGGTTATAATTTAAATCTAAGTTAAGGGTTTTATCCGTAGGTCGCGTAGAACGGTATCACGCCTATCAATATATTTATTATATTATTCGCAGTAAACTTAGCTAAAGGCAGCTATTTTTTCCAGTTGTCTTATAGGTAGGAGTAGTATATTTATAAGTATTATTCTATAATCGCGTTTGCAATTTTAGTTTGGCTATTTATCTTTAGATAAAATGTAGTTAAGAGTTATATTTAAATGCTTAATTATTTATATAGAGCTTATTAAAAGTCTAAAACAAACTGGCTTTTATAGTTGGATATTATTAAGTTAGGAAGTTCGTGTAGCTTAAAGACGTATTTAATAAAATATTTAGCTACTAATATTATATTAATTAAGTTTATAGGAATTATATATCGCATTTTTATAAGGCGGTTAATAACTACTATAACATTTATAAACCTATTACTGTTAGGTAAGTTAACTATAAAGTTAATTAAGATATCGCGTTATCTTTATATTGGAATTGGTAGTTGTTAAAGTACTCTTTACTTCTTTATATAAGAGGTCTTTCCACACACGCATATTCTATATGCTTAAATATATTTTTATATATAGTTATACATTATAGGCCAGTAATATACTCGTTAAATAATCTTATAAGTTTTTATATAGCTAGAATGTCCTGCTATAGGGGAGTTGTATACAAATTTAAGTATCTTAAATTGTAAGGGTTCGGAATTTGGAACTACCATCTTTTATTAATAGTATAATCGATTGTTTCAAAATTTATATTTAGTAAATGTAATATCCTTATACTATTATTTTCTAGTTTAGATTGCCTTTATTATATCTACTATCTATATATTGTTTTTATATTTATATTCTATTAGCTTATTAATTTCCATTTCCTATTTATTAACTTCTAATTTATTTCTATTAAGTTCCGTATTTAGAAATATAGGATATAGTTTTTTAAAATGTTTAGGGGGCAGTAAGATCCGTAATTGATTTATAATCTATTCGTCTAAAGCGTTTACAGGTAAGTCCTATAATTATTATATTAATGCGTTAGGCTTTTAATTAAGTTTGCCTAGTTAATATATAATCTTAAAGTTAAATTATAAGAGGTATTCGGCCTAATAAATTTAGCGCTGCGTTAATTGTTTTATAGTTATAAAGTATTATAGGTTCTTGTGGTCCGTTAATATATATATTAGAAATAATAATTCTTCTAGCTTAGGACGCTATTATTTAAAGCATCTAATAATTATAAGTAGTTCCTTATTATATATCTTGTAGCTTAATTTAGTAGGGGCGAGTTTTTAGAAGAGAAAGGCTACTAGACGTAGTTTACTATTCTTATTATATTGCAATAATACTCCCCCTAGCGTATAATTAGACGAGTTAGTTTTAATAGTATATTTAAGGTTAGGGTTAAAGTAAGTAAGAATTAAAGTAGTTGTAATGTAACGGAACCTTGTAGCAGGAACTACGGTGGGTCCTATTATTAGGCTAGGTATATAGGTAAGAACAAATTAACAACGTAATAACAACTGGTGGAGTAGTTGCCCAATAGATTAACTCTAATTGTATTCTAAGATTCACTACGAAGAGAGAACTATCTAGGTAGGGACTGTGGTCCTTTAAATACATAACCATACGCCTAAGAAATCCCTTCGCTCTATAAGGTACGTGTGCTCTATACGCTCCGTACAGATTATACAGATTATATAGATTATATAGATTACATTATATAACCTTGGCTACTATTCCTTGTTATATAGTTCCACTAGATCTATCCTGGACCGTGCCTATATTAACCAACTAGCTTCCTCTGACTCTTCTCTAAGTAGTTATAATATTATACTTAAGCTGTCTGTAACACTATCTCCCTTCTTTTTATCTTCGTCCTTGAAGATTCCTAATATCTCCAAGTTGTTTACTAGAGGTGTAATATCCGTTTAATTAATTTGGTTAATATCCTTACTTATTATACCTAAAGCATCTTCTTCTTCTTTAACCCTTTATTATACGCGTACGGTTTCCTCCATACTATTACTAAGTGAGATAATGCCGTCTCTATATTCTTGTTATGCGAAAGAGGGGTTAGTTTATATTATGCTAGCAAGTTTATTTGCCTAACAACCGTCCTCTTGTTTAGAGTGCACTAAAGCAAACATTTAATTGTCCTATAATGTTTGTTCTGTTTCTGACGCTAAGTATACACGTCTTATAACTCTTAACAGTCTTTAAGTTCCTTAAGTAACTTATTATAGGGTCTCGTGTTTAATCCGTTACTATAAAGCTTAATAATAAACTCTTAGCCTCCCTTGCTAAGCTTTAGCGTACTCGTGCTGCTTATAAGGCGTACTTGTCTACCTTAGCGCGTCTTCTTCGTCTTAAGAAGGTTTATAAGAAGGTCCGTTTTAAGGAGTAGAAACTTATTTAACAAGGTCTATAGGAACTTAGTAATAAAAGACCAATCCTTCTTCTAACTAAGAGGGAAACAACTCTAAGTAGCTTAGTAGGTGCTCCTCTTAGGTCCCCCTTAGGTGACTTATTCTTTGGTGATCCTTTTTTGTTAATGCTACCTAACCCTTTCTCTTCTAATACTTCTATACCTTTCCTATAGCGTTCTCTAGGTTACTTAGTGGTTCCTAGGTAGTCTTACTATAGCCTATTCACCTTACTTTATACCATATTTTGTTATCTACGTCCTTGTAACTAATAATCTTTAAAACTTGCTATTTATCTTCCTCTTGTCCTCTATACGTGTCTTCCTTATAGACTGGTGGCTTAATATTCCTGTATACTGGCTCTAGCATTGCAATATGCTGTATAGGGTAGATCTTTATTTTAGCTGGTAAGTTTAACTTATACGTAACCAATAAAATTCTTTACTTAACTTTAAAAGGTCCTAGTCTAACGTAGTTTAACTTCTTGCTTAGTTATTAACTCTTGAAATTTTTATATAGTAGCTATACTTTATCTTCCTCCTTAAGATCTGGTCCCTTAGATCTCTTAGTATTATAGTACCTTTTTATTCATTCTTATACTAGTTTAGTGGTTTCTTTAAGGTTTGTATAAAGATTCATTAACGTCTCTATTCTTTATTTAGCTGTGCTACTCATCTTTTTTACTTAATATGGCGATAACGACGTTCTTAGCTTATACCCGTAATTTGCCTTAAATGGTAATGTCCCTATTCCTTCTTGTAGTATTGTATTGTATGCAAACTGTGTAACTAGTAATAACAATACCCAATTATTCTATGCGTGATTAATATAATGCCTTAGATACTGCTCTAGTGTCTAGTTTAGTCTTTCCGTTTGTCCGTCCATCTGCGGATAATATACTATAGAAGTTGCTACGCGAACCCCTTGTTCTGCCAGAAATACTTTCTAAAATACTGCTATAAATCTTAGATCTCTGTCTAATATAATTTTATCTAGTGCTCTGTATCTTACAAACACTTCCTTTATATAGATTCTAGTAACATCCTCTGCTAATATCTCTTTAGTGTATGCTATAAAGTATCCCTACTTTATAAGCTTATCTACTATTACTAAGATCGCGTTATGATCCTGCCCTATAATGGGATCTTTTGACTTTGGTAACTTAATAATAAAGTCCTATAATATAACTTCCTATAGTCTTCCTGGTACTTCAATAGGTTGTAGCCCTCCGTATAGCTTATACCTTATTGGTTTATTCCTTTAGCAATCTGGATATTTCTTTATAACTTATCTTACTAGTCCCTAAATTCCTTAAATAATATACTCCTTTTAAAGTCTTAACACTAAGCCTATAGCTCTGTTATATCCTTATATCATTCCCTTGTAGAATTCTTTAATAAACTCCTCTATAATAGACTTAGGCACATATGTTGCTTCTCTGTTTTTATATTGCTCTAAGTCTAAATCCTTTACCTATGCTTCTTAGATCTTCTATGTCTAATTACTCTCTAGTAATTTATAGATCTAACTTTCTTTAGTTGCTATAATTTTTGGGTAATTATACCTAATTAATCCGTCTTGATTTTTTTGTAATAAAGCTCCTAATAGCTTTTTATTACTTTATAGTTTAGCTTTTCTACTTAGAGCATCTGCTCGTGCATTATCTGTACCCTTAGTATACTGAATTTTGAAATGGTATTCTATAAGCATTTCCGCCTACCTAACCTGTCTTTAGTTGAGTTCCTTTATTGTTAGGAATTCTATAAGGTTCTTATAGTCCGTCCTAACCATAAATAGTTTCTCTGTGCCTTATAAGAATGCTCTCTATTTTTTAAGTGCTGTAACTATACCTAATAACTTCTTGTTATAGATGTTATAGTTTAATTCTAGTGGTGTTATCTTCCAACTATAGTATGTTACTGGATGCCATGTGTCCTAGTGCTTCTATAGCAAGCATACTCCTAGTGCAAAGTCTAATACATCTGTCTTAACAACCGTTTCTGACTTTAGTTGATAGATCTTAAGGACTGGCTCTTAGGTAAACAACTCTTTAAGTTCCTAGAATAGCTTCTTCTGCTTACTACTCTAAACCCACAGTTCCTCTTTCTTTGTTAGCCTTATAAACGGCTTAATACTTTTTAACTATTATGCTATAAACCTCCTATAGTAGTTACAAAACCCTAGAAACAACCTTAACTGCGTAATATTCTCTGGTTCTTACCAACTTACTATAGCTTCGACTTTCTTTAGGTCCATACTAATTTTTCCTAGTTTAATGATAAATCCTATAAAATTAGTTTTCCTTATAAAGAACTCGCATTTCTTAATTGCTACTGGCATTTGTTCTTCCTATAGTCTCTTTAAGACCCATTTAACGTGTTCTCTATGTTCTCCCTTATTTTCTAAGGAAACAATAATATTGTTAAGGTATGCTATAATAAACTCATCTAGGTATTCTCCTAATATACTATTAATTTGCTTCTGGAACGTTGCTAGTGTATTTATAAGCCCGAATTGTATAACTAATAGCTTATATAGTCCTTCCTTTAACCTAAAGGCTGCCTTCTATTTGTTACCTTCCTTGCTCCTAATCTAATGGTATGCCCATCTTAGATCTATCTTTATAAAGATTTTTACATTACCTATCCTATCCTGGATTTTGCTAATTAAGGGTAAAGGATACCTATCCTTTCTAGTAATACTGTTTAACTGTCTGTAGTCTATATATATCCTAAGTTTTCTGTTTTTCTTTAGGATAAATAACACTAGATATTCTGCTAATAACTATAACGGTCTAATATATCCCTTGTGTAAGTTCTCCTAGATAAACTCCTTAAGCGCTACTAACTCTGTTTCAGTAAGCTTATAGATTAGAAAGAACTTTGGACTTATTCCCTCTTCTAATTCTATCTTATAGTCCTATGCTGTATATTTTAATAGCTTCTCACTTTCTGGTGACTATAACTTCTTACTATACTTGTGGTATCTCTTTGGTATATAACTTAAGCCTTACTTAGTCTCCTTGTATATCGCTCCAACTTAGTACTATACTAACTTAGTTTGCTGTCGTATCTTATATTATTAAGTATCCCTAATATTAACCTAACCTGTAACCTAATTAATCTTTGGATTGTATTCCTATAACTAAGGCATTCCTAGTATCGCCTTATCCTGTCCCAACGGTAGGATATTAAAAGACATTCTCACTGGTCTCCCTTTAATAGTTAACTAAATAGGTCCTATTTTAAAATTAATAATACCTCCTCTATAGGCTATCTAATCTCCTAAAATTGTTATAAGTGGATATAGGTATTTCTTCTGTCTGTATAGTAACCCTATTCTTTCTACTACTTTTGGTAATATATAGTTCCTAATTACTCTACTATTTACCAACACTTTAAACTGCTAATCTTGCCATTTAACTTTTAAATTTAGGTATTATCCTTAAATTTCTTTAAGGGTCTAAGGCTCTAATACTAGTTCCCTCTAGTCCTATACGCCTCCCCTTTTCCTAACTATTAGCTACTAGATTCTGCTTGTACTTAGTCCAACTTAGACTAATACTTAGTTTATTTCTTTTCCTCTATATGCTATAGATAAGTATTCTCTAGGCACTCCCACCACTGTTATCTATCTAGGTATTTTTCCGTAAGGAATCTTCCTAGTTAAAGTATTAAGTCCCCTTAACCTTATACTTCTACTGGGTGCCATCTATATATATACTTAGTGTTTCTAAACCGCTTTTCCTCTAGTGCCTAATATATCCTTACTAGGTACTTCTAGTTCTTATCTTTTAGTGCTCTATGTATGTTATAGGTGTTATCCATATAAGCTATCCACAATAGTGTATAATACGCTAGGTGTTTTAGGTTAACTTTTAGTTTGTTTTTATTTTTAAGTTTAAACCTATACCTAGTTAACCTAACCACTGGTATCTCTATTATGGGTACTAAGATTTGTTATTTACTTCTCTAGTCCCTAGATCCTTCTTCTAGGTTCCTTAATATTATAATTAATGCTTCTTTAATGTGACTTATACGTTTTTCCGTAATAGGTTGGTCTTGGACAACTTTTTTGTCTAGCTATATATAAAAGTCTTTCTATTTGTTATTGTATTGTTGCCTATACCACTTTCCATACAGCTGGTTTAGTGTATATGGTCTATCTGTTAGAAAGTACCTTATTATTACTGCATCGTAATATCCTTTAGTATGTCTTTTTTTAAACCTAGTTAGGATATCTAGATCCTTCTCTTGTTCTAGTTTATCTAACTACTTTACCCTAGGTGTCCCTGCACTTGGCCTATTAGTAATTCTTTGTATGGGTGCTCTATTTCTTATATAACCTGGTATAGCTGACCTCTTATCTAGCTTTTGCTCTTGCTATGCGATAATTCTTGTTTTAAACTTATCTATAGTTTCTTATTTTCTGCGTCTTGTAGCTAGATCTTTATAGTTATCTTGCTTTTTAATCCTAGTATTAACTGTTTAATCTTTAGGCTGAACACTATATTTACCTAGGATTACTAATGTTCTTATTTGTTCTCTGAACTTATAGTTCTTAAACTTGCGTTCTATACTTATTTGTTTATCTATAAACTAAGTCACTACCCTTTCCTATTAGTTTTTGTCTATTATGGGTCCTTAGGTATATCTTATCTCGTCTTAAAAATCTTAAGCTTTTTATATCTCTTCTTAAGAATCTTGAGCCTGTGGCCTTTTGCCTTTATTAAGCAATAAGCTAGCACTAGCAGTTGTCTACTTACTTAGTTTCTTTTAAACGTTGCTTCTATTATCTTGTAAAGTAATAGAAATTGTATCTAATGGTGTCTTAATACCCGTTACTAAACCTTATTTTGTGATGGTCTTAGTCTCTACTTCTATTTTAACTTCTTTAAGGTTTATATACTCCTAGTAAGCTGCCTTTGTTGCCTTATTATCGGTAAATGCTTTACCTATATTAAACTTATCATCTTTAATGTCTGATCTATGAGCTGGTTTGTTGGTTCCTTTAAACTTAGATAATAATAGCTCTTGCGGCTAATAGCTTGCGCCGTACTTAGCGTCCTTATAAATTTAGTATGCGTTATTATAACAAAACACAAAACTATTAATTAAACACTTTTTTGTTCTTTATAGTACACTATTATCCCTTTATATATATGTGCCGTCTGCTGGTCTTATTCCCTTTACTATATAGTTACTTTAACTACCTCTATAATCTTTGGCAAAACAACCCTGTTTTTTATAATTTATGCAAGCCCTATCTTTAAACTATTTTTTTTATTGTGGAGTCCGCCTAAACGTCTTCTGCTATTAAGATCCCTGGTTTAGCCTCTACTCCTAGGTTCTTTAATTACTAGATCCTTGACCTCTAGGTTTCTATAGTTTTTTTTCCCACCTTTAGGTTTTTTTAGTACTACTTAGGTCTATTAGCTCTGCGCCATTCTATAGTTTTTAACTCTATATCTGTTGTTGTGTACTCTGTACCTTATATAACTATAGAACTCTGTCTTGCCCTTTCTTAGCTTGTTCCCTTTAATAGATCCTATTATTAATTTTTATTAACTGGTTTATTAACTCCCTTAGAGTATCTACATCTTCTATTAAAATAATTGCGTCCTAGACTTTAGCCTTAAGTCCTTACCTATACTGTGCCATAAGCGCCCTATTATTCCACTTAACCTATATAGCTAGTGTTTAAAACTGCGTTGTATACTTAATTGCTGAAGTGCGTTGTACTAAGTTCTAAAGTTTTTGTTCTGCTGTTATGGTTACTTTAGGGTCTCTAAATATTTATGTTAACTGTTCTATAAATCCGTTCCAACTTATAAACACATACTATACGTCTAGGTTAGTAGTCGTTATACTGTTTACTTATATCTCTATAAGGTAAGGCTTAAACTACTCTAGAGCTCTTCCTATTAAGAATAGTCCTGCGTATGCTACCTGGTCCGTAGGTATTACTAACTTCACTCCTTTCTGTATAACCTTAAAATGCATCTGCGTAAGAAACCCTTTAAGCTTTAACTTTTCTCCTAAGAATTGTTTAATTAAAGGTAACTTAACCTTTGCTACTCTAATTCCATTAATGCGTTCTTTAAGTAGCCTGCTATTATCCTATAAGTGATTAACTATTTCCTGTAACTGACCTTATATAACCACTTAAGAATCCATATCTGCTATACTGGTATCTCCTAGCCCTAAGGTTGTGGCTGCCGTTGACGTCGTTGTGACTAGTGCTTTAGGTGGTATATTGTTTAATCTTGTTTAATACCGTAACCTTAGTAGTGAATGTGTAACGGAACCTTGTAGTAGGAACTACAGTAGGTCCTATTATTGGGCTAGGTATATAGGTAAGAATAAATTAATAACGTAATAATAACTAGTAGAGTGGTTGCCTAATAAATTAACTCTAATTGTATTCTGAGATTTACTACGAAGAGAGAACTATCTGGGTAGGGACTGTGGTCCTTTAAATATACAACTATACGCCTAAGAAATCCCTTCGCTCTGTGAGGTACGTGTGCTCTATACGCTTCGTATAGATTATATAGATTATACAGATTATATAGATCACATTATATAACCTCGGCTACCATTCCTCGTTATATAGTTCCACTAGATCCATCCTGGACTATGCCTGTATTAACCAACTAGCTTCCTCCGACTCTTCTCCAAGTAGTCGTAACATTGTACTTAAGCTGTCCATAACATGTAAAGCGATATTTTAAATTATTAAAAGCTTATTTATATCTAGCAGTTTATTTAAATTTTATATTCTTCTTTATTAGGTTTACTGTCGGAATATTAGTTATATAACGTGGTTACAAGACTATGAAGCGAGGCTAGCTAACCTGACCTTAGAGCAACCCCTTACTTCTAGACAATCAATAACTACCAACTTTAACACCGCATACGTATCGCAATACAGTGATATTTATGCACGTTAATAAAGCGAGTATACCGACACTGATTAGTAGACGTATAGATTAGGAAATACGTAATAAGCTAAAGCTTAAGAACCGTACTAGAAACAGTATATAGATTGCCTAGCCTTGTCTATTTTAGTTAAAGGAGAAAGCTATATTACCCTCAAAGCTTAAGACTATGTATTAGCTTAACTGCTGACGCGTTAAATCGCCTAAAGAATTGTATTTTTACTTGGAGAAGATTACAACCTCCCTTAAGCTTAAGAGAATTTGTACTGGCCTTATAGCCAATACAACAGATCGCTGAGAGAATTGCAGTCTTGCTAAGAATACTTTATAGGCCCAACGGCTGTAAAGGACGTATACACCTAAACACCCTTACCTTAACACCCTTACCTCGACACCCTTACCTTGACGACCTTAACCTTAACCTTAACCTTAACCTTAACCTTAACCTTAAACTATAATATATATAAGGACTAGTACACTGCTTTACACAATAAAATAGATCCTAAATGGAAGGAGAGAATCGCCAGAGATGGTTATAGGATTAATATAGCAACTGCCTTAGAGGAAGACCTGGAAGAATATATAGAAACGAAAATCTATAAGTATACATATAAGAACTTTACGGATTATACACTATAGTCGCTATTCCAAGAAGAATTTGAAGGCTTTACTATTAAGGACTTTAGAAAGATATACTCTATTACTAGAGCAAAGCTCCATACTTACCTACTCTAAAGAGGAGTATACGTTGCCACACATAGCAATAGATACCCACTTTATAAGGTTCTGTATAATGTCCTTATAGAAGAGAAACCTCACGAATAGATAGATAAGGAAATTATAGGAGCTCTTAAGGAAGTCAGCCCTATAATTATAGTGGTACTACGAAAATAACTTAACTTAATATAAATAGCTCTAATATTGAATTAAGCTATAACCCTGTTAGTTATAGCCTCTTTAGTTCCTATAACCCCCCCCCTACAGCCTACTACCTTCCCACACGGTGCCAACGCCTATAAACTATTAACTACCTCCACTACCTCTAACGCCTATAATCTAGCCTATAGCTACAGCTATAATACCTAGAATACAAATACCTACCCCTATAACACCCTAACTAGCTGTTGCATCTATACTTTAGTAAATTGCATTAACCGCTACCTAATAGCAAGCTGCACCTATCTCTACCTAGGATTAACTACTTACCCTCCTCACTTAACTCCTATAGACGTAGAATTAGTAATTATTGCCTACAGCAACTGCCTCTACCCTCCCTTTAGTAACCGCTTCTACCCTACCTGGTGTCCCTCCTGCCCAGTATCTTTACCCTGGTACTACTAATACCGACCCTACTATACACCTGCCTATGTATAGTAAAGAGGCAGCTACTATTGCCAAGATCTATACGGATGACCAGAAGTACGATAGAGTAAATAATAGCTTTAACTTTAAGTTAACTATCTTCTATAATATTTGCAAGAGAGCTAGTCTACCTCCTAAAGGCTATATAACTGCATTCCTAACCATGCTAAAGGGACTTGCTTAGAATCACTACTACAATAGCAGCCTTTTAACTAGATTATTCACTAAGGCATGCAACCACATGCGTTACTTCTTTAAAGGACTAGAGTACTATTGGAGAAACCTTATTAAATAGAACGCCACTAACTTCTAAGGAATTATTAATAAGAACCCTAATAAGTAAATCTATTAGAGTTTCCAACTACTCCTTAATAAGCTCTTAAAATATCGCTATGGATTATATCTAGAGTTTTGTATAGACCTCTTCCTTACAAATAAGCTAGTTACCGCTTGCTAAGGAGTACCAGTATGCCGTATTGCTATTTCTAACCCTTCTAAAGACCTCTCCTAGTTAATTAGCAAGTTATAATCTTCTATAGTTATATAGGAGAAGGAATACCCTTCCTAGGCCCTAATAAGACTGTTTTAAGGAGCCTACTTTACGGATTGTATATACTGCCGTGATATCTGTAACAACCGTAACCGAACCTGCTCCTATAGATAAAACACCGTTAGATCCCTAAAGGCCAAGTACTACGTTTGCCAAAAGAAGAGCTGCTGCTTATAGAAATATATAGAGGAGGAGCGGAACCGTTCTAGAAATAAGTATAAAAGACATTTTAACAATAATAAGGGCCGTAACGGTAACTTTAAAGAACGCTTTAGACAATACACTATCTATTATAAAGAAGACGACAATAATGAGTGTAATAAGACTTTTGAAGCTCTCGTGCTAGATATAGACGCTGATAAAAATACTAATAATAATAACAGTGAGGAAGAATTAGAAGACCCTAATGGCTGCTACCTTATATTATTTAGGACTCTTACTATAGACAAAGCAACCTCTATAAGTGTAGAACTAGCCAATAAGGCTTGCGCTTACTTACTTACTGTAACCTTTACGGAACCTACTACGGAAACTGACCCATTTAACTACAACATAATAACCGCTGCTTTACGCTATACTTCCACAGTATTTATGGGAATTATGATTGATACTAATGCGTTAAAGAAGTCTATGGCTGGTTATAGATAATTCTAGGCACTATAGAACGCGGACTAATCTGTAAGACTTAACACCTTAACCAAAGGACAAGTTAATGTGCAGTTTGGCATTAGAATTGCTACCTCTATTAGAACTACGGATGTTGTTACCCCTATAGGCAAGATACAGTTTTATATTGTCTATATAGATACCCCCTTCTTGCTCTATTTAGCGGATATGGATAGACTCTAAATCTACTATAATAACCTTAGAAATGTTGTTATCACTTACACCAAAAAAGTACTAGTAGTGTAATGGTTTAGCCACCTATTTCTCCTATAGAGCTTATTACTATAGTTATATTTATCTGAATTCTTTAACGCGAACCCCTGCTACTTAATAGATATAGAGCTACGGCGCCTATATCGCCGATTTGGATATCCCTTAGTTGAGAAATTGTAAAAGCTACTCTACTATGCTAGCCATGAAACTAATAGAATGGCTATTAAGCAACTAACCAAGTTCTGCTACTACTATTAGAAGTTTAGTAAATTACTAGGCAGATTCCGCTTCACCCTATAAGATAACATTAATTTTAACTATAATATTATTGTTAACATTATATACATTAGCGGATTACCCCTCCTATATATTATTAATAAAGGAACGCGATTCTAAGCCAGTAGATAGCTATAAGACATTAGCGCTAAATATATATAAGACGTTCTACGGATGTGCTAGATTAATATTTACCTAGGGCTACTAGACCTAATTACCTACGATACTAAAAAGAACTTTGTTAGTAAGGAATTTAAGCAATACGCCACTATTATAGGAATTAGTATAAAGGGAGTATTGGTTAAAGCACATAACTCTATTAGAATGGTAGAGCGCTACTATAATCTATTACGGCGAGCCTACCAGATTATTATAACTAAAATCCCTAATATTAATAAGGAGATGGGACTCTAAATGGCGTTTAAAGTAATTAATAATTTAGCTGGCCCTAAAGGACTAGTTCCTATACTTCTAGTCTTTAGAGCCTACCCCTAAATGGTTAAATCCAATGCACTATCCCCTACTATTATATAACGCGCTGCCGTAATTAAAAAGGCTATAATAGAGATATAGAAGCTATAAGCTAAACGATAGATTGCCAATGTGCTGAATATGCGAAACGGACCCAATACTAATACGATTTATAATCTCCTACTAAACTTGTCTGTTTTAGTCTGGAGAGAAGGAAACACTAGCCAAAGCGGCTATTAGGATAGGCTATTTACCTTACTTACCGTTAAGGGTAAAATATACACTGTTAAGCTGTTTAGCGGACCTATAGCCTTCTAATCTACGGTTGTAAAACCCTACCTTTAAGTAACTAAATCGTAGGAGTAAATTGTTGGACTAGAATTGCCACCTAAACCTCTACTTAGGTTAGCCCTTTCTAAGACTGTCTTAGAGAGACCTACTAAAGCTTAGTAACAACCCCTAAAACGAGGCAGAGGACGCCCTTATAAATACCCTCTACTTATGGCTATAACTAATATTACCATCTACCTACAGGATGATAGTTAATTTAGTACCTAATTTAGCACCTCCTAATAGAAGGAGCTTACTGGTCTACTTAAGAAGGGAGTTTTCGAGATTGTAAGACTTATGGATATACCACAAGGCGTACAACTCTTTAACTCGCAATTTGTTGATAAGATTAAGAATAAGGGAACTAATAAAGCCTTTAAGAAATCCCAACTAGTTGTGTAAGCTTATAATAACTTAGAAAAGGAACTGGTTCTTACCTAATTACTAACTATTTAATAAGTTAGCTAATAACTAATTCTCTATATTGCCGCTATAAAGCTTCCATAGGCACAACTTTACCTCCGAGATATTTTATAGGCCTATGTATAATTAACCACCACACTAAATTAAGAGTTCTATGTATAACCTCCGCATAAGCTAATTGAGTAACTTAGGATTGATAAGGCCTCCGTTCTAAAGGTTGTAAAACTACTCTACGGAGTACCAGAAGCCGGTAACCACTAGTTTAAGATATATTACTTATATTATATCCAACAGTTGTATATAGACTAGTCTATGTATAACCCCTGCCTCCTACAGAGTAACGAACCCTTTGGTATTGTAGGCCTATAAACCAATAATACTCTATTCCTGGTAGATAAGACCTTTATAAACACAGAGCAAAACGAGCTATATAAGGCTAAGTTTATAGCTAAGGAACGGGAATAACTTACCGTTAATACGCCTATTAAGTTTAATGGTAGAGTTATTTAGCTACTAACTAACGGGAGTATTACGCTTACTTAGGAACGACAATGTATAAACCTTAGTACGATAAGCACTAAGCTTGCTATAAGTATAGGATTAAGAGGAGCTACAGGAACCTTAACTCCAAAGGACTAGTATATTGCTTAACGTGCTAGAGGTGCATATATTGCTTTAGTATGCCAGCCAGAAGCCTTATTCGATTTATCTTTTACCGCCTAGGTAATTAACCCCAACGAGGAAGACGTAAAATAGTTAAACAAGCGTCTAAACTGGCAAATTAAGAACGCCAATAGAGGTCTTAAGTTTGTTAAGTTAGATATCAAAACCCTACAGCTACTGGTATTTATGGATGCGTTGTTTACTAATAATAAGGACCTCTCTTTGTAGATTAGCTATATTCTTATACTAGCTAATGCTATAAAGAAGGCCAATATCGTTTATTGGAGCTTAATTAAGTGTAAAAGAGTTATTTAGAGCGTACTAGCTTCTGAACTCTACGGTATAGCCTACGGCTTTAATATCGGCGTTGCGATTAAGTTTATAGTAGATAAGATCCTATAAATTAACCTTTTACTTATGCTTTGCACTAACTCTAAGTCCTTATATAACTGTCTAGTACGACTTAGAACCACCTAAGAAAAACGCCTAATAATTAATATAATATGCCTCCGGTAAGCCTATAAACGGAGAGGCTAACCCTACTAACGCTATAACAAAGGGAAAACCCTGCGCGGCTCTTTAACGGCTTATTAATACAAACCGAATCGACCTATAAGTTATAGGATGGGTTAAACAAACAAACTTAGATTTAGCTTAGCGTTAGGTAATTAATTGTGATAGTGCAGACCCTGAATTTAACTAACTAATTAGGATTTTCTATGCCCGGTATAGAAAATTGCTATTGGCTTGCTTACTACTAGTGCCTTAGCGGCCCTTGTAATATATTAACCTACTACCCCTAATAACTCTTCTTCTTCTTCTCTTCCTTAGTGTAGTATCTCCGTAATACAGTATTTTACAGGTTTTGGTTTAGAGACGTTTATATAAGCCGTAATACAGGTTATGTAATTACGGACCTATAAAAGGAGTGTGGAAGCTATTACGTATACGCTATAAATAGTCTAGAAGTAAACTTAACTTTAGAGTATAGATTAGCCTTCTTTTTAGAGTTGCTCTAGTGTTGGAATGTTAGTTATGTGACGTGGTTATAAGACTATAAAGTGAGGCTAGCTAACCTAACCTTGGAGCAACCCCTTACTTCTAGACAATTAATAACTACCAACTTCAACACCGCATACGTATTGCAATATAGTGATATTCGTGCATGTTGATAAAGTGAGTATACCGACATTTACTAATAGCTAGGCAATTTCTAAAAAGTAGTTAATAAATTAATAATAGAAATTTACAAATCCTAAAAATCCTTAAATATTTTATACGTTGCTAGGGCTTTCCTAGTTTATAATTATAGCGACTTTCTTAGGGTCTATTTTAATTCCGTTATAGAATATAATTAAGCCTAAATATATAACCTTAAACGCGTAAAACTTATATTTTTTAATATTGTATTATAAGCCCGCGTCTTATAAGCGTTTAAGGACCATTCTAATATATTTCCAATATTTAGAAAGTGAGGATAAGTAAATTAAGATATTGTTAATATACGTGGTAATAAATATATTAAGGAATTTATAAAGCGTATTATTAATATATTGCTAAAATGTACCAGAACCGTTTTTCATGCTAAATAGTATTATTAGGTATTTAAAGAGTCCCTATTATATATAAAAAGCTATATACTTTTTATCTCCTTTATATATATAGATTTTATTAAAGGCGGTAACTATATTAAGCTTTATAAAGTACCATACCTTTACTAAACGGTTAAGCGTCTCTTAAATTAAAGGAATTGGATATTAATTTTAAATTATAATTGTGTTTAGAGCTTAATAATTAATATAGACTCTTAAGCCTCCTTCTAGCTTTTTAATAAATAGTATAGGTAAGGTAAATAGAGATTAACTAGGGCGAATAAATCCTTTTTCTAGATACTTATTAAGGTATTATTACATTATAAGTAGTTCTTTTTGTAATATACCATATAGCGGACCGAACTTTGGTATTATGCTAGGCTTAAGTTCTATCTTAAAATTATATTTCTCTTAGTATGGGGCTAGTTAGTCTATAAATTGTTTTTTAAACTCGTTAATTAGGTTATAGTACTTTTTAGGCATAAGAGATTAAGAATTAAAACATTATTTCAGTTCTAGTACTTTCTTAATATCTTTTATAGTTATAGTAAAGATTTTATAATCTTGTCTTTTTGCTAATAAGATAAAAGGCGCGGCCTATATTATACAAAAATTAAGAGGGTTTAACATAATATCCTTATATTCTTTTACCATAATTAGCAGTTATAGATTTATTATATTAGCTTAAGGTTTATAGTAAGGGTAATTTATATTATATTAAATTTGAATAGTTATATGCATATTTATAGGGCAAATGGTTTTTTAAGTAATAACTTTAGCAGTAAGTTATATGGAACTTTAGTATTTCTTTAACCCAGCTAATTAAAGGATTGTATTGTTTTAGCTATCTATATCCAAGTATAACTTTATATTGCTTTATGGGTGTTATAAATAGGGAGATATATTTAAGGTATTTACCTATCCGCATTTTTACTAGGGCGTAGTGCGTTATTTCGCTATATATTAAGGGTTTGCTATTAAAGCCTTATAGGCCTTAGGGCTTATTAAGTTTCTTTAAATTTAGGCATTAAGTTTTCGTATAGTTTATATTAATAAAGCCTATGCTAGTGGCTCCGCTATTTATTAGAATTTATACCTTCTTCTATTTTCTAAGTATTTAAATTTTGCTAAGTATATTAAGGGAGTTGTGCTATATATTAGCGCTAGGAGAGCCTAGACACTTATACTCTTCTACTTTTTATCTTAAGGCGCGACTTGGCCTTAGGATAATTTGTTTTCCGAGTTAACTAAAGGTAAGATACTTCGTGGCGTCTAAGTATGATTTATAGAGTAGGTATAATTTAAGGAATAGGTATAACTTAAGAAATAGAAGGAACTACGACGGACCTTTTTAAAGGGGTGAGTTTGGTAATGCTTTTAAATATATCCTTTTTTACTGCATTTAAAGCATTCTCTATTTATGGCTTAAGTTCTTTATTTATTGGTTCCTAAGGGTGTATAAGATTGAGCGGCATTAAGGTCTATAGGGTTATATATAGGGCTTTTGGGTTTTAGAGACGGATCGCGTTTTAGGGTATATACCGGTTTCGTAATATTTTAAATGTAAGGTGTGGTTAACTTTAGGGAACGAGTCTGTTTGTTATATTAAAGGTCCTTATTAATTTGTTAATATATTATAGCAAATTTGGATAGGTTTTTTGGTAGTTCCCTACCTATTAACTAGGCTCTAATTTTATTTAAAATAGCTTATTAAAGGGCAGCGACTCTAGCGGCTTTATTCTAATTTAGTTTGCTAATAAGGCCTAAATTTTTTGAAAAGAAGCTGGTAAAGTCTTGGTTCCATTATTATAGGTTTTTAAGCTTAGTAATAGCTGTATATTCTTAGCTGGTGTTATTATATGTTTATTCTAGTAGAGAGATAAAGGGTTTAAAAATAATAAAGGTACTGTTATAGAAGAATGGATCTATAGTTTATATAGCGTCTTTACTTAGATAAGACATTCTATAGCTAACCTTGCTAGCTTTAGTGGAGTATTAATACTGGGCTTTTAGTGCAGCCCGCTGCTGAGCTAAGGCATCCATAAAGAATTATTGCATTATGGTTAACTATTCCCTAACTAGGGATATAATACTTATAGTTATTAAAAAGGATTTAGGTTCGTTCGCTATTTTAATAATAGTTATTTTAACGTAATGTAGTGTGAAGGCGCGAAGAGGCTTTAGGGAAGATTTAAAGGAATAATATAAATTCTATCTAAATTTAAGGGTATATAGCTCTTGTAGAGAACAAGACGTTGCGTAAGGAAGAGAAAGAAATATAGGAAACTTATAACTAAATATTTGGGGTCTTAGCAGTAGACGTATAGGCATAAGCCCACGCGGATTTTAATAGGTTTCGACTAAATTCTATTACGTTAGTGGAATTTAGTGGAATTTAATTAAGTTAGCGGAATTTAGCGGAATTTAATTAACTTTGGCGGAATTTGGTAGAATTTAATTGACTTAGCAGAATTTGGTAGAATTTAATTAAAGCGTCGGAATTTATCTATTGAGTGTTTTACCGAGACATCCCTACTGTAACTGGGCTAGTCCCGTTACACCAAGAGTAGTGAGCCGGGGTGTAGAATGAAGTAAAGTAGTATACGTAGGGCGGAAGCCAATTTTACTAGTCACTATACTAGAAACCATTTACTAAAAACTATCTACTAGAAACTATCTACTAGAAACTATTTACTAAAAACTATCTACTAAAAACCATTTATTAAAAACTATCTACCTAAAATTATCTACTAGAAACTATATATTAGAAAACTAGATATATAGGGAAGCTCTCTAAAAATGCCTTATTAATAAGCTTATACTCTATTAATTTCTATTAGTTAGTATAAGGGTATAGGGAGTAGTCTCTACCTAGTATAGGATATAGACAACCTTATCCCATACGCCGTTAAGGTGCTCCTTTGAATATGGCCCGTACGCAAATACCAAAACATTAATAATCGTCTCTATAACCTATTATGTAATATACATATCTCCGCGTATAGGCCTTGCTAGCAGGAATACCTTAATTGAATTAAGCTATAACAAAGTCAAATTATATATAAAATTTAAGCTTTATTACCATACTACTAAGTTGCAATTAATTGATTAATCCATGGTTTTATTTTGCTAAGACTTAATTAAGTCTAGAGCCTCTAGTTGGCTTAGTAAAAGGAGTACCTTTCTTAACGGCGTATGGGATAGATATCTTCTTAAGCGATTAAGCCCTATAAGTAGATAAGAATATTATTTAAGTAAACTATGTAAATAGTATCTATTAGGGTCGAGTCCTTAGAGCTTATAGCTCTAAAAGGTTATAGGAGTATTAGTAAGACCAGAGGGCATTACTAAGTACTTAAAGTAACCGTAGTATATCTTAAATATAGTTTTCTATTTATCTTCCTTTTTAATACAAATCCTATAATACGCCTTATAAAGATTTAGCTTTATAAATATCTTTACATAGCTAAGCCTATTAAAGAGTTTGCCAACTAGTAGTAGAGGGTACTAGTTTTTAATTATAATTTTATTTAGGTATTAATAGTTAATATATAGCCGCATTATACTTTCTATTTTTAGTATAAAGAGAATAAACGCTTTAGTAGGCAACTTACTAAGTCTAATCTAACCCTTCTTAAGAGTACTCTCTAGGTACTTTTATAAGATCTATAACTCTTTTTATAGGAGGTTATAGATATTACGGACCTTATATTAGCAGTAGTACAGCTACTAAAAAAAGATATAAATAGGTTGGTCAAGATAGTATAGGAGGCGCTGAAACCGATCAAGCTATAGAATAAGGGGTAGCTAAGTTATATGGCTAATTACGAGACCAAGTTTGGAATGTAAGAACGTAGAAATATGTAAACGTGTAACGTACTGACATACTAACATACCAACGTACTTAGTATATTTCTTGGGCATAGGGTTGTATATTTAAAGGACTACAGTCTCCACCTAGATAGTTCTCCTTTTTATAGTAAATCTTAGAATATAATTAGAGTTAATCTGTTAGGCAACTACTCTACTAGTTGTTTATATTATTAACTTCTTATTTACTTATACACCTAGCCTATTAATAAGTCCACCGTAGTATTTCCTATAAGGCTTTATTATATATTTACTACTTAAGAAGTAGTCTGTGTAGGCCTAATAAGGATCCAAATTGGACGTTAAGCAATGAATAATATATATATATATTTACTACCTAATTATGGTATTAATAAAGTCGAATAATATACTACCTAAGACAGTACTAGTTATAACACCATTAACAGCAGCAACTACCTTAGGTTTAGGTAATAACACCAGTATAAGGGACACTAATTCTTAGTTAGTTACGATAGAATAGTTATAGGAAATAGTCAATTAATTAACAGATGATAATTAAATACTTAAGGAATAAATTAATGGAATTGGAGCAGTAAAGGTTAAGCCACTATTAAATAAACGATTCTTAGAGAAGAAGTTAAAGCTTAAAGGATTTCTTATATAAATGTAATTTAAAGTAATATAGGAAGGCATAAACCTAGTTATACCTATAGATTAGGTAGCCTACGCGGGATTATTCCTAATATGGTGGGCACTTAAATAGTTTAAACCTTACCTTATAGAGATATAGGAAAACAGATAAACAACTATTAACCCGGAGGTTAAGTATATATTCTTAAGCTAGGAATGATTTGCAAACCGCCTTATATAGATGTTTAGAGACCTAGAGGCAATAACTATAGTAGAATAAAAGCTTTAGGACCTAATATAGTAAACCTTAGCAATTAAGTATACGACGCAGTTTTAAACGCTTACTATATAGGTTAAATAGAATAATAGGGCGCTTATGGTATAGTATAGATAGGGGCTTAAAGCAAAAGTCCAAGATGCAATTATTCTAATAAAAGACGTAGATAGCCTAAGAGAACTAATTAATTAAGCGATTAAGATTAATAATAGGATCTATTAAAGTGTTAGGTAACGAAGTTACCTCGCCTATATATTATATTCTATATAGCCGTACCTAGCATTAAGCTAGTCAATCGCTTACCTTTTAGGGTTTATGCCGTAGCTAGGTATACAGAACCTGTTACCTTATATAAAAAGAATAGGCCAAAAGAGGCTAAGATAGAGTTCTATAGTTATATAAGGCGTAAAATATATAGTAAAAATAAAAATATACCTAAAAACTATAGTATAGCGGACTAGAGCTAATAGACCTAAGTAGTACTAAAGAATTTAAGAAGTAAAATAAGAAACTATAGAAACCTAGAGGTTAAGGATTAAGTAATTATAGGATTAAGGAGTAGAGGCTAAACTAGGGACCTTAGTAGCAGAAGATATTTAGGCGAACTCTATAATAAAACAAATGGTTTAAAGAAGGAGCTTATATAAATTGCGGGAAATGGGTTATTTCGCTAAAAAATTATAGAGTAACCATGCGGTAAAAGGCACTAGGTTGTTAAAAAATAATAATATAGATATAAGTATGTTGTGTAGGACTAAGGAGTATTCAATAAAACACTTTGCGTTTTATTATAATAATATATACCAAATTTATAAGGACGCTCAGTACGGCGTAAGCTATTGGCTATGGGAGCTAGAGTTATAAAAACTTAAAGGGACTAATAAACTATCTTACTGGTTAGATGTTAAAGATAATAAATTTAAGCTAGAAGAAATATTTACTGACAATAAGGTAATAAAGGCGGCTTATTAGAAGTATATAGACCTTAAAGAAGTTATATTAGAGGTAAAGACTAAGACTACTATAATAAAGCCTTATAAGAAATACTACAGTAGACTTACCAATAGGTTAGGTATATAGGTAAATAGAAGGTCAATAATATAATAATAACTAGTAGAGTGGTTACCCAATAGATTTACTATAAGGAAACGAACTATCTAGATAAGGACTGTGGGTCCTTAAATACACATCTATACTCCTAAGAAAGTTATTACTCTATCTGCTTTATCTGCTCTATTTACTCTATTATATATCTAATAGATTACACAGATTATATAGATTATATTATATAACCTTAGCTACTATTCCTTATTATACAGCTCTACTAGTTCTATCTTAGACTATGCCCTTATTAACTAACTAGCTTCTTCTAACTCTTCTCTAAGTAGTTATAACATTATACTTAAAGCGTCCGTAATACTATCTCTTTCTTCTTTATCTTTATCCTTAAAGATTCCTAATATCTCTAAGTTATCTACTAGAGGTATAATATCTATTTAATTAATTTAGTTAATATTATTACTTATTATATCTAAAGCATCTTTCTCTTCCTTTATAGCTTATTAGTCTTATACTATTACTGCCATACTATCTCTTAGTAAGGTAATACCGTCTCTATATTCTTATTATGCGAAAAAGGGGTTAGTTTATATCGCGTTAGCATATCCTTTATTTTAATAATCCTCTTTATACTTAGAGTGCACTAAAGTAAATATTTAGTTATCCTATAATATTTACTTAGTTGCTAATACTAAGTATACACGTCCTATTACTTATAATAGTCTTTAAGTACCCTTATTAATTGCTACTAGGGTCTTAAGTTTAATTTGCCGCTGCAAAACTTAATAATAAGCTATTAGTAGCGCTAGCTAAACTTTATTATTCTTATAACGCTAAGTAAGAGGCTGCCACTACTTAATAACGGGCTCTTAACTCTCGTCTTGCTACTTCTGCTTAGTTAATCTATCTTAAAAAGGTGCGCGAGAAGGTTTACTCTAAGGAGTGGAAACTTATAGAATAAGGCCTTTAGGAACTTGGCGATAAAAAAATAGATTCTCCTCTGTTCCCCTTAGGTGACTTATTCTTTAGTAATCCCTCTTTATTAATATTGCCTAACCTATTTTCTTCTAATACTTCTATACCTTTCTTATAGCGTTCTTTAAGTTATCTAGTAGTTCCTAGGTAGTCTCCTTATGGCCTATCCACTTAACTTTATACTATGTTTTATTATTAACGTCTTTATAACTAATAAACTTTAAAACCTTCAATTTGCTTTCTTCTTAACCTCTATATATATCTACCTTATAAACTAGTAGCTTAATATCTCCGTATACTGGTTATAGTATTATAATATACTATATAGGGTAAATCTTTATTTTCTTTGGTAAGTTAAGTCTATATATAACTTTTTTACTTTAACTGTAAATGGTCCTAGTCTAATATAGTCTAACTTTTTACTTAGTTGTCAACTCTTAAAAAATTTGTGTAGTAGCTATACTTTATCTCCCTTCTTAAGATCTGGTCCCTTAGATCTCTTAGTATTATAGTACCTTTTCATCCTTTCTTATACTAGTTTTACTGTTTCCTTAAGGTATATATAAAGATTTATTAAGTTCTCTATTCTTTCTTTAGCTATACTACTTATTTTCTTTACTTATTATAGCAATAATAATATTCTTAGCTTATATCCATAATTCGCCTTAAAGGGTAATATACCTATTCCTTCCTATAGCGTTGCATTATATATAAACTGTATAACTAGTAATAGCAATACCTAATTATTCTATGCATAATTAACGTAATACCTTAAATATTGCTCTAATATTTAGTTTAGTCTTTCCGTTTAACCATCTGTCTATAGGTAATATACTATTAATATTACTACGCAAACCCCTTATTCCGCTAAAAATACCTCCTAAAATGCTACTATAAATCTTAGATCTCTATCTAATATAACCTTTATTAGTACTCTATATCTTATAAACACTTCTTTAATATAGATCCCAGCCATATCCTCCGCCAAGATTTCTTCTATATATACCATAAAGTAGCCCCACTTAGTTAACTTATCCACTATTACTAAGATTGCGTTATAATCTTATCTGGTAATAGGATTTCTTAACTTTAGTAACTTTATAATAAAGTCCTATAATATAACCTCCCATGGTCTAAACAACTTTTTTTATTTACTGCCCTATATCTCTAGTTCCTCCTTCTTTATAAGCCTTATAAACAGTTTAATATTCTTTAACTACTGTGCAATAAACCTCCTATAGTAGTTGCAAAACCCTAGAAACAATCTTAACTATATAACATTCTCTGGTTTTTACTAACTTACTATAGCCTCTACTTTCTTTAGGTCTATTTAGATTTTTTCTAGTTTAATAATAAATTTAATAAAATCAGTCTTCCTTATAAAGAACTCGCATTTTTTAATTACTACTAGCATTTTTTCTTCTTGTAGTCTCTTTAAGACCTATTTAATGTGTTCTCTATGTTCTTCCTCACTTATTAAGTAGATAATAATGTTATTAAGGTATGCCATAACAAACTTATTAAGGTATTCTCCTAACACGCTGTTAATTTATTTCTAAAATATTACTAGTATATTTGTAAGTCTAAACTATATAACTAATAGCTTGTATAGTTCTTCCTTTAACCTAAAGGCTGCCTTTTACTTATTACCTTCCTTAATCCTAATTTAATAGTACGCCTACCTTAAATCTATCTTTATAAAGATTTACGCATTACTAATCCTATCTTAGATTTTACTAATTAAGGGTAAAGAATACCTATCCTTTCTTATAATACTATTTAACTATCTATAGTTAATATATAGCCTAAGTTTTCTATTCTTCTTTGGTATAAATAGTACTAAATACCCTGCTAATAACTGCAATAGTCTAATATACCCCTTTTGTAGGTTTTCTTAGATAAACCCCTTAAGTGCTCTTAACTTATCTTTAGTTAACTTATAGATTAGAAAAAACTTTAGACTTATTCCTGGCTCTAATTCTATCTTATAGTCCTATACTGCATACTTTAATAGTTTTTTACTTTCTAGGCTCTATAGCCTTTTACCGTACTTATAGTATCTCTTTAGTACATAACTTAAGCCTCGCTTAGTCTCTTTATATATCACTCCAACTTAGTACTATTCCATCTTAGTTTATTATCACATCTTATGTTATTAAGTATCCTTAATATTAACCTAGCCTATAACCTAATTAACCTTTAGATTATATTTTTATAACTAAGGTATTCCTAGTATTGCCTTATCCTTTCTTAATAGTAGGATATTAAAAGACATCTTAACCTGTCTTTCTTTAATAGTTATTTAAATAGGTCCTGTTTTAAGATTAATAATACCTTCTCTATAAGCTATTAAATCTCCTAAAATTATTATTAATGGGTATAGGTATTCTTTTTATCTATATAGTAACTATATCCTTTTAACTGCTACTAGTAATATATAGTTTCTTATTGCTCTACTGTCCACCAGCGCTTTAAACTTTTAATCCTACTAATTAACTTATAGATTTAGGTGTTGTTCTATAATTCCTTTAAGGGTTTAAGGCTCTACTACTAGCTTCCTCTAGTCCTATAGGCCTCCGCTTTTCCTAACTATTAGTTATTAGATCTTAACTATACTTGGTCCTCCTTAGGCCAATACTTAGTTTATTTCTTTTCCTTAATATACTATAGACAAATATTTTCTAGGCACTCCTACCACTATTATCCGTCTAGGTATTTTTCCGTAAGGAATCTTTCTAGTTAAAGTATTAAGTCTCCTAACTCCTGAACTTCTACTAGGTACCAACTATATATATACTTAGTATTCCTAAACTGCTTCTCTTCTATTATCTAATATATTCTTATTAGATACTTGCAATGTTTATCCTTTGGTGCTCTATATATATTCTATATATTATCTATATATGCGATCTACGCCAATATATAATACGCTAGGTGCTTTAGGTTAACTTATAGCTTATCTTTATTCTTAAGTTTAAACCTTACCCATATTAATCTAAACACTACTAGTTTACTGGTACCAATACTTATATTATCTCTCTCTAGTCTATAGCCTATTTTTCTAGATTCTTTAATATTATAATTAATACTCCTTTAATATAACTTATCTGTTTTTTTAATATAGCTTAATTTAGTATAGCCTTCTTACCTAGCCATATACAGAAATCTTCCTACTTGTTATTTCCTTATTACTTATACCACTTATAGTATAGCTCCATAAGTATATATAATCTATCTATAAGAAAGTATCTCTTTATTACTATATTGTTATAACCTTTTATATATTATTCCGCAAACCTAGTTAGAATCCCTAGATCCTCTTCTTATTCTAGGTTATCTAGCTACTTAGCTCTTAGTCTACCTACCTTTAGCCTACTAGTAACCTTTTATACTAGTGCTCTGTCCCTTATATATTCTAGTATAGCTAATCTCTAATTTAACTTCTGCTCTTGCTATATAATAATTTATTATCTAAACTTATTTAAACTTTTTAATTTATTACGTCTTGCAAATGGGTTTTTAATGTTATTAAACTTTTTAATTATTATATTAACTTTTTAACCTTTAGGTTAAACGCTTTATTTACCTAAAACTATTATAGACCTTATTTATTCTTTAAAATCTTAGCTCCCTAGAAACTGCCATCCTATACTTATTTATTTATCTTTAAACTAAGTTACTGCCCTATCCTATTAGTTTTTATCTATTATAGGTTTTTAGGTATATCTTATCTTGTCTTAAGAATCTTAAGCATCTCTTATCTCTTTCTAAGAATCTTAAGCCTATAGTCTTTTGCCTTTATTAAGTGGTAAGCTAGCACTAGCAGTTATCTACTTACTTAATTATCTTTAGATATTACTCCTTCTATCTTATAAAGTAATAAATACCATATCTAATAGTATTATAATACCTATTACTGAACCGCGTTCTATAGTAGTCTTAGTCTCTACTTCTAATATATTATTAAGGTTTATATACCCCTAGTTAGCTGCCTTTTCTTTCTTATTACTATTAATTAATAAGTACTCCAACTCTATTATTATTACTACCAATCTTTATCTGTATATTACTGTAACATCTTAATCTAGCTTATAGAGTTAATCTTATTTTTTTATCTAACTCTTTAGTTTCTTTAAGTCCTTATAACTCTAGCTCTTATAGCTAATAGCTTACGCTATACTTAGCATCCTTATAAATTTAGCATGTGTTGTTATAATAAAACGCAAAGTGCTTAATTAAACACTCCTTGGTCCTATATAATATACTTATATCCATATTATTATACTCTAATAACCCTATGCCTTTTACCGCGTGGTTACCCTAACTACCTTTATAGTTTTTAGCAAAGTAACCTTATTTTCCACAATTTATATAAGCTTCTAATTTAAACTATTCTTCTTATTATAGAGTTCGCCTAAATATCTTCTGCTACTAAGATCCCTAGTTTAGCCTCTACTCCTTAATCCTTTAATTACTTAATCCTTAACCTTTGGGTTTCTATAGTTTCTTATCCTATTTTTTAGATTCTTTAGTACCGCTTAAGTCCATTAGCTCTAGTCCGCCATTTTATAGTTTATAACTCTACGTCTATTATTGCGTACTCTATGCCTTATATAACTATAAAACTCTATCTTACCCTTTTTTAGCTTGGTCTCTCTAATAGATCCTATTATTAATCTTTATTAACCAGTTAATTAACTCTCCTAGAGTCTCCGCATCTTCTATTAAGATAATCGCGTCCTAGACTTTAGCCTTAAGTCCCTATTTATACTATGCTATAAGCGCCCTATTATTCTACTTAACCTATATTATAAGTGTCTAAGACTATATTATATGCTTGATTGCTAAAGTGCGTTATACTAGATTCTAGAGCTTTCTTTCTACCATGGTTATTGCCTCCAAATCTATAAATATCTGCGTTAACCTTTCTAAAAACCCATTTTAGTTAGTAAACATATACTATACTTCCTAATTAGTGGTTATTATTGTATTTATTTAGATCTTAGTAAGGTAAGATTTAAACCACTTAAGTGCTTTTCCCGTTAGGAACAATCCTATATACGCCACTTAGTCTATAGGTATTACTAGCTTTACCCCCTCTTATATAACCTTAAAGTGCATTTACATCAGAAATCCCTTAAGCATTAATTTCTCCCCTAAGAATTGTTTAATTAAGGGTAACTTAACCTTAACTGCTCCAATTCTATTAATTCTATCTTTAAGTATTTAATTATTATCTATTAATTAATTAACTATTTCCTATAACTAACCCACCGTAATAAGCTGCAAATTAGTATCTCTTATACTAGTATTTTCTCCTAACCCTAAGGTTATAGCTGCCATAAATGGCGTTATAACTAGTGCTTTTAGTAGCATATTGTTTAACCTTATTAATACTATAACTAGGTAGTAAATGTGTAATAAAGCCTTGTAGGAAATACTATGGTAGACCTACTAATAGGCTAGGTATATAGGTAAACAGGATGTTAATAATATAATAATAACTAGTAGAGTAGTTGCCTAATAGATTAACTCCAATTATATTCTAAGATTTACTATAAGGAAAGGAACTATCTAGGTAGGGACTATGGGTCCTTAAATACACATTTATACTCTTAAGAAAGTTATTACTCTATCTGCTCTGTTTGCTCTATTTACTCTATTATAGATTTTATAAATTACATAAATTATATAGATTATATTACATAACCTTGGCTACTATTCCTCGTTATATAACTCCACTAGTTCTATTCTAGACCGTGCCCTTATTAACCAACTAGCTTCTTTTAATTCTTCTCCAAGTAGTCGTAATATTATACTTAAAGCGTCCGTAACAACTGCCGTAGAGTAAGGTTTAGTAACAGGGATTATAACACCGTTAGATATAGCATCTATTACTTTATAAGATAGAAGGAGAAGGATTAAGAAGGATTAAATAAGTAAATAACTATAAGTGCTAACTTACTACTTAATAAAAGTAAAAGGCCATAGGCTTAAGATTCTTAGGAGGAGATAAGAGAGACTTAAGGACCTATAACGGATAAAAATCGATAGAAAAGGGTAGTAGCTTAGTTCTAAAATAAGCAAATAAGCATGGGATAAAGATTCCTAAGGAACTAAGATGTTAAAGAACAAATAAGGTCCATAATAATCCTAAAAAAAATAGTATTTAGCTTAAAGGTTAAAAGGTTAATATTATAGTTAAAAAGTAAGAGGACTTTAATAATATATTTATAAGACGAAAACCAAAATAAAATATAGAGGAGTTTAGATAATAAATCCTTATATAGTAAGAATAGAAACTAGACTAGATATTTAATATACTAGGTTGTTTAAGGAATAGAGCACCTATATAAAAGGTTACTAATAGGCTAAGGGTAACGTGTTTGACCACTCCCCAAGCCATACTAGTCCTTAGGCCACTCTAAAAACTACTAAAAATTAGGAAAATCGCATCTTAATATCTTAATAACGGCTTTATAATAAATTCTAAAATTTTATAGCTAACCTTTTATGCCTATTCTAAGACTCTACTCTATAAGGCCTATACCTTCTTAGGGTTTATAGTTATGCCATTAGTCGAGATAATTAAGCTAAGGTATTTTGTTTTAGTAGTATAGAACTTAAACTTATTAATATTAATTTAAAGTTTAGCGTTACTAAGTCTTTAGATAATTTTATTTATATATTTTATATATTTAGCACGTGTTTTAAAGAAAACAAGGATATTATTAAGATATATAGTGCAGTAGTTATTAAGGGCGTTATATAAAATATGGTTAATATAGTTTTAAAATATAGCGGGCGCGTTATAGAGACTAAATAGTATAACTAATATCTTGCCTAGTCTAAACTGGCTAATAAATACTATAAGCTACTTATAGTCTTCCGCGATTTAAATCCGGTTAAACGCAGTAATTATATTAAGTTTAGTAAAGTACTTAGCGCTATAGAGTGCGTTAAGTGTTTCGCGGACTAGTAGTAATAGGTACTAATTCTTAATAGTAACTATATTTAGGCCTTAGTAGTTATAGTAAATTTATATACTACTGCTAGGTTTCGTAGTAAGGAGAAGTAGTATAGTAGCTAGTAAGGTTAATTTATAGATAAAGCCCTTATCTAGCATTTTATTAATCTACTTCTTTATATAACTAAGTTTAGCAGATAAAAATAGTCTATTTTTGTAATACGGGGCCTACTTTCTAGGTATAATCTTAATTTTATAGTTCTATGGTTAGTAAGGGGGTAGCTTATCTACGTTTTTAGGGAGGAAGTGTTTAATATATTTGCGAAACTCCTTTAGTAAGCGTTATAAAATATCTTCGCGGGTTAGTTCTGGTTTGCCTTTTAGGAATTTCTTAATATTAGTATTAACTATCTTCTAGCGTAGAAACTTAGACTTAGTTTTTAGGTTTATTTTAAGGAAGTTATAAAAATAAGGGGGTAGCGCTTTATAGGCTTCCTCTATTATATAGTCGCCTTCTACTAGCCGGCGGAAAGACCTTTTTAATAGGTTTGGTACTTTTATTAGGCCTATAGGTAGCTCCTTAAGCAGTTATTAGTATTCTTCTTATTTAACTAGTTCTACTAGCTCTACTATATAGATTATTATCTTTACGCCTTTTTATTTATAGAACTGGGCAAAATTAATGATATAAGTATATTTAATATTATTTAGGTTAGGGCATGTCTAGTTCTCTAGTATTATAGCTAGGCTAGTATAGCTTGGTTGGCCTAGGAGGGGGGCGGAAACAAGGCAGTGGCCCTATATAATACGCGCGGAAGATAAGTATAAGGTTAGGCGTTATAGGGAGAAGGTCTTAATTACTCTAGTTTTAGCCTTAGCTATAACGCCCTTAGCTATTATACGTGCGGTTATATATACATATAGCAAATATCTTAAAGTTGGGTATTTTATTAGCTAATTTAGGTTAAGCGGGTATATATAGAGGACTTATAGTTTTAGTAGTATTTGTTTTTTTTTAGGAATAGGGCAGTAATCCGGTCTTCTAATCTCTATTTCGTTTACTGCGTATATTAGCTTACTAGTATTAGGCACCTCTTTTACTATTAGCTAATAGTATCTAAGCATTAGCTATATAATACGTCCACGTAGTACTACTTAGTTATAGTTAGGGATATGCTATAGGAGATAGTTATAAGCGTAGTAATTAGAGTTAAACTTAAGCTCCAGAATAGGGAAGTCTATTCTTAGGTTATATTTTTTAAGCTAAGGTATTCTAAGAATTACTAGTATTAAGGGTAATAACTTTATAATATAGAAAAGTATAGATTCTATATAGTAGCCAATTATTATTTTTACTATAAAGTAATAGGTAATAAAGCTAGATAGAAGTCTATTAGTAAAGTAGAGTAATTTTAAAACTAGGAGTCCTTTTATTATAATATTGTACTTTTTTATAAGTAAGTCTTTGTCTATAAATACTAGTGCTGAACTACTACTATTAATAAGGCTTACCATTTTAATAAAAACTTCTAAGAGTGGGTTATATAGTAAAAAGAGGTAGGTCTAAATAAGGATGGCATTTCTATTATTATTTACTATTCTAAGATTAAGTAGTAGTTAGCTTAAAATAAGGTCTAACTAATCTAGTAGTATAAATCTAATCCTTTTATTCTCCCCCCATAATAGTTCTAACCCTTAAAGGTAATATGGTTTAAGGGTTAACCTTTTAATAACTAGGTTATAGTGCTTAATTAGTGTTATTAGACACCTCCGTAATACCTTATACATATCTACCTATTTCTACTAACGCAGTAAGAAGAGACCGACTGCGAAATGGCAATCTAATAGCAATTTACCACATTCTGCTATATTCTATTAAGTCTATTAAATCCTGCTACTTAAATCCTATTCTGCTCTATATATATATTAACCAAGTAACTAAACTAATAATATATATCCTTTCTCCCCATTTCCTTACTTTATTTCCTTATATAACGTCTTAACTTTATTATATAGTTTATATATATAGCTTAATAATATCTACTTTATTATATATTATTACCGCTTATACCTACTCCGTAACACTATATTGCGTTAACCTTATATACTATCCTCTAAAATGTAGAATAACCCTAAAGCTCCTATAATAGCCACTGGCATTATATCTATACTCTAAAAACAATTGGCAGAGATATAGAAGTCCTTTATAGACGCCCTTGCACAGAATTAAGCTACCTTAATTTAATAATAAACTAAATAAAAACCACAATACTAGTAAATAATTAAAAGCCTCTAAGAAGAAATCCGCACCCTTAAGATGTCTATACTAGGGCCCTAAGACTAAATACTATCTTTAAAGATAAATACGCAAGACAAGAGTCCCAAACCTATAGTAACTATTTACTCTAAACTAACTACCACACTATAATAATCTAAACAACTACTAGACTCCCTAATATTTACTAGTAAATAATAAGAACTTTAATTATTTCTAAGCTAGCTTAAAAATAAGTTAACTAGTAACGCTAACTGCTACCTAACTAAAGCCAACTAACTCTGTTATTGTCACGGAACCCAACCGCAGGGGCCTCTATAGGAGAGCCCCGTGCTCTCGTATATACCTCGCGTACAGCTTATGTCAGCTACGCGTGGGTATATCACCTCCTTACGCCCTCGACCCTTACGATCGATCGCGTAACGTCTTGTAGACCCCTTAAAAACATACATTTAGCTGCCATTGACCCTATCCCGTGACATTACGTTACGCCTTTTTTATTACTAACGCCCAGCCTACAACTAATTCCACGTCTTTGCGATATTGTAGGCGCTGCTAGAAGCAGCGTATCCACAAGTTACCTTACTTTGTACTTCTAAAGAATTAATAATAGTAAGACAAAATTCCTTACTAGCTACTATGTTAAACTTAAAGAACAATCTAATGCCTATACTAAACCTATAACGCCAATCAATCCCAGGAGGATTTAATTTATTAGCCCTAGCCTTAACCCCTAAGGGGAAGCCTAGTAGCTTAAAAGACTATAACGACCTTAATAAGGTGGATATTAATAATATCTCATCCTTTATTAACTATATAACTATAGATAAATAAGCTAAAGGACTACTACCTATTAAGATTAAGATATGAGACGCTAAGATATTTGTAAAAATGGTAGTATAAGAACCTAATAAATACTACTGCTTTCTATAGAACTACTACCTAAAGCTTATACGAGCTAAGATGCGTACTGCTTAAGATTGTAATATTATCTAAGACCTACAAGCTTGTAAGGCACTCGCTAATAATATATATTAAGAGATTGAAGATAACCTCTATATGTCTAAATGCGACATCTAACAACTAAAGAAGGCTAAGATTATACTTATTGCTATAGTTACTAAAAGAGAGGGTATAATTAAATACCTATAATCTTAGCTTAATGAGTATATTTATAATAATACTAAATATCTCTTTATTATATATAACGCTACCTAAGTCTCTATGCCCCTAGTAACCTTACCTACTTAACGCCTAATGGAGGGTTAGCGCTAAGTAGCTTCACCTAATAAGAACCCCTACTATAGCGGCGATAATAGGGGCCACAATAATTAAACCTAGACTGCTACTATAGGGTCTAATATACGCTACCCTAATCCCCTAACCTTTTAGGGTAACCGCAAGGAATATAGCTACTAGAAGATATAAATCCGCAAAAAACTAACCTAGAGCGCCTACCTTTTCCCTATAGAATATAGTAAGATTGGCTATATTATTAGACGAATAAAGGGTATTCTATTTAATAGACTCTTCGCTTAATAGGAGACTAGTAGTCCCTAGAGGTAGTAGTCTCGCTAGAAAGTCCTTAATAACCTTAACTAAATATACCGCAACTATAACTTAGTGGCCACTAGTCAAGCTAAACTATATACCCTAAAGATAAGCCCCACTAAATTATTTAACAAGTTCTATATTAAATTCTAGGAATGCACCGGAGTCCTTGCCTAAGATGATGCTGAAGACCAGAAAGGTCTTCTTAAAAAAGTTACTTATTGCCTTAGTTACGCAGCCGCCAGCCATAATTATAACGATGTTTATAATATGGTAGTAGCCCTATAGAAGATTAAATAACGGCTAAACCAGATTACTACTGTAAACTTCCGCCTAAAGATTTCCCTATAGAAGCCCTCTAGACCTACTAAACTACTAATGCCCACTACCCTAAATAATACTACTGGTCCTAATATCAACCTCTCTATACTAATATTCCCGCAGAAGCTACTAGATAGAAAGCGCGAGCTACTCTAGAAGCTACGGCGTTACTATAGATGCCGTTAAGAAGGCTGCTATAGCTATAGCCCAAACTGCCTAATGGCTAGGTTTAACAGCCGCCGTCTAATACCTAACCCTATACCTTAAACACTAAATATGGTGCTATATGCTACTACCGTACAAGACAAAGACGTAGTAATAGTAATAGAGTTAGACATAGAAACAGAAAACACCAAGTCCTAGCCCTAAGTTATAGGTTAAGACGCCTTAATAATAAGGGGATCTACATATCGGCCTACTTAATAGATAACTTAGTAAAGATAAATAGACGGAAACAGATAGTTTTACCTATAATAGGAATTACTGCCAAAAAATAATATAAAAGCCGTTCTATAATTAATTGCAGAGCTACTAATAAATTTATAAATACCTAATTTGTGCGCACTTATAACCTATTTACCTTACCCCTTACTAAAGCCCGCGCCCTATAACTTGCTAATAGTAGTTGCACTATATAGAAGATTACCTATATAGCATAACTCTACCTAGATATAAATGGGCACTAGGAAAAACTCTAGGCCTATATTATACTACTTACCAACTACCCTATTATTCTTAGAATAAACTAGCTTAAATAATACAACCCCGCTATTAACTAGAAAAAGAGAGAAGTAACCTTTAACTTTAAATACTGCAAAGAGACTTGCCTAGGGTATGGCCTAGCCGCCTCTACCTACTCCCTAGGATATTAATCTAAGGAACCCCTTATTACCCTATCTATAACTAACTGCCACTATATAAGTGCCGCGGCCTTCTACTGTATAGTACGTAGGAAAGGCTAGACCGTTGCTATAGCCCCCTAATTATAACTATATAAGCTTAATAAAGAACAGGACTACGTCCTTTATAGTAATAGGATAGATATAGCCGACCTCCTAGAAAATAATACCCCCGTAAAACTCTACGGACTTTTACCTTTAGACTTTAAAAAGTTTATAAAGCTTAAAAAAGGATTTACTAATAAGAAACTCCGCAATCTCCTCCCTAAGAGGTACTATAACTTTATTAATATATGCTTATAAAAGAGCGCAGATATACTCCCCCTATATTAACCTAATAACTACGCCATTAATATTAAATAAGGAAAAACGCTATTCTATAAGAGACCCTACCTAATATTAAAAGATAAACTTCTAGTTATTAAAAAGTATATCAACAAGCACCTTAATAAAGGGTTTATTCGCCCTAGTATATCCCTAGCAGCCGCCCCTATCCTCCTTACTGTTACGGACAGCTTAAGTACGATGTTACGACTACTTAGAGAAGAGTTGGAGGAAGCTAGTTGGTTGATACAGGCACGGTCTAGGATGGATCTGGTGGAACTATATAACGAGGAATGGTAGCCGAGGTCATATAATGTAATCTATATAATCTGTGTGATCTGTATAATCTGTACGGAGCGTATAGAGCACACGTACCTTACGGAGCGAAGGGATTTCTTAGGCGTATAGTTGTATATTTAAAGGACTATAGTCCCTACCCAGATAGTTCTCTCTTTGTAGTAAATCTTAGAATACAATTAGAGTTAATCTATTAGGCAACCACTCTACCAGTTATTATTACGTTGTTGACACTGTTCTTACCTATATACCCAGCCCAATAATAGGACCCACTATAGTTCCTACTACAAGGTTCCGTTACATATTCACTACCTAGGTTACAGTATTAAATAAAGGTCAAGTAATATGCCACCTAAAGCACCAGTTACGACAACATTGGCGGCAGCCACAACCTTAGGGCTAGGAGATACCAGTATAGCGGATATAGATTCTTAAGTAGTTACGCGAGGTTAGTTACAGGAAATGGTTAATCACTTATAGGATAATAGTAGGCTACTTAAAGAACGCATTAACGGAATTAGAGCAGTAAAGGTTAAGTTATCTTTAATTAAACAGTTCTTAGGAGAAAAGTTAAAGCTTAAAGGGTTTCTTATATAGATGCATTTTAAGGTTATGCAGGAAGGAGCGAAGTTAGTAACACCTATAGATTAGGTAGCATACGCAGGACTATTCTTAATAGGGAGAGCTCTAGAGTGGTTTAAGCCTTACCTTATAGAGATATAAGCAAATGGAGTAACAACTACTAACCTAGACGTACGGTATGTGTTTGCAAGTTGGAACGGATTTATAGAACGGTTAACGCAAATATTTAAAGACCCTAAAGCAACCATAACAGCGGAATAAAAACTTCAGAACTTAGTATAACATACTTTAGCAATTAAGTATATAACGCAGTTTTAAACACTAGCTATATAGGTTAAGTGGAATAACAGGGCGCTTATAGTATAATATAAGCAAGAACTTAAGGCTAAAGTCTAGGACATAATCATCCTAATAGAAGATGCGGATACTCTAAGGGAGTTAATAAACCAGTTAATAAAGATTAATAATAGGATCTATTAAAGGGAACAAGCTAAGAAAGGGCAAGATAGAGTTCTATAGTTATATAAGGCGTAGAGTACGCAACAACAAACATAGAGTTAAAAACTATAGAATAGCGCAGAGCTAATAGACCTAAGTAGTACTAAAGAAACCTAAAAGTAGGAAAAGAAACTATAGAAACCCAAAGGTTAAGGATCTAGTAATTAAAGGACCTAAAAGTAAAGGCTAAACCAGGGATCTTAATAGTAGAAAACGTTTAGGTAGACTCCATAATAAAAAAAATAGTTTAAAGATAGGGCTTGCATAAATTGCGGAAAATAGGGTTATTTCGCCAGAGACTATAGAGGTGGTTAAAGTAACTACATGGTAAAGGGAACAAGACTAGCAGACAGCATATACATATAAAGGGACAACGGTGCACTATAAGGAATAAAAGAATGTTTAATTAATAGTTTCGCGTTTTATTACAACAATATATACTAAATTCATAAGGACGCTAAGTACGGCGTAAGCTATTAGCTGTAGGAGCTATTATTATCTAAGTTTAAAGGAACCAACAAACTAGCTTATAGATCGGACATTAAAGATAATAAGTTTAATATAGGCGAAGCATTTACCAATAATAAGGTAATAAAGGCAGCTTACTAAAAGCATATAAACCTTAAAGAAGTTAAAATAGAAGTAGAGACTAAGACCATTATAGAATAAGGTTTAGTAACGGGTATTATAACACCGTTAGATATAATTTCCATTGCTTTATAAGACAATAGGAGTAACGTTTAAAAGAAACTAAGTAAGTAGACAACTGCTAGTGCTAGCTTATTACTTAATAAAGGCGAAAGGCCATAGGCTTAAGATTCTTAAGACAAGATATAAAAAGCTTAAGATTCTTAAGCCAAGATAAGACACACCTAAGGACCCACAACAGACGAAAACCAATAGGAAAGGGCAGCTACTTAGTTTACAGACAAACGAATAAGTATAGGACGCAAGTTCAAGAACTACAAGTTTAGGGAATAAGTAAAAACGTCAGCAATCCTAGGTAAACGCAGTATTTAGCCTAAAGATTAAATAGTTAATACTAGGATTAAAAAGCAAGATAACTACAAGGATCTAGCTATAAGACGCAGAAAATAAGAAACTATAGATAAGTTTAGGACAAGAATTATTACATAGTAAGAGTAAAAGCTAGATAAGAGGTTAGCTATGCTAAGTTGTATAAGGGACAGAGCACCCATATAAAGAGTTACTAATAGGCCAAGTGTAGAGACACCTAGGGCAAAGTAGTTAGATAAACTAGAATAAGAAGAAGATCTAGATATCCCAACTAGGTTTAAAGAAAAACATACTAAAGGATATTATAATATAGCGATAACAAGGTACTTTCTAATAGATAAACCATATATACTAAACTAGTTATATAGAAAGTAGTATAGGTAATAACATAACAATAAATGGGAAGACTTTTATATATAGCTAGATAAAAAAGTTGTCTAAAACTAACCTATTATAGAAAAACATATAAGTTATATTAAAGGAGCATTAATTATAATATTAAGGAACCTAGAAGAAGGATCTAGGGACTAGAGAAGTAAATAATAAATTTTAGTACCCGCAGCAGAGATACCAGTGGTTAGGTTAACTAGGTATAGGTTTAAACTTAAAGATAAAGATAAACTAAGAGTTAACCTAAGTCACCTAGCGTATTATACACTATTGTGGATAGCTTATGTGGATAACATCTATAATATATATAAAGCACTAAAAGATAAGAACCGGAAGTACTTAATAAGGATATATTGGGCACCCAAGGAAAGGCGGTTTAGAAATACCAAGTATATATATAAATAGCACCTAGTAGAAGTGCAAAGCTAAGGAAACTTAACACTTTAACTAGAAAGATTCCTTACGGAAAAATACCTAGACGGATAATAGTGGTAGAAGTACCTAAAGAACACTTGTTTATAGTATATAGAGGAAAAGAAATGAACTAAGTATTAGCCTAGGTTAAACCAAGTACAAGTAGGATCTAGCAGCCAACAGTTAGAAAAAGGGGAGGTGTATAAAACTAAAGGGAACCAGTATTAGAGCCTTAGACCCTTAAAGAAATTTAAAAACAACACCTAAATTTACAAGTTAGATGGCAAGATTAGCAGTTTAAAGTATTAGTAGATAGTAGAGTAACTAGAAACCATATATTACCAAAAGCAGTAGAAAGGATAGGGTTACTATATAGATAGAAGGAACATCCGTATCTACTTACAATAATTTTAGGAGATCAGATAGCCTATAGAGGAGGCATTATTAATCTTAAAACAGGACCTATTTAGTTGACTATTAAAGGGAGACTAGTTAGAATGTCTTTTAATATCCTACCATTAGGATAGGACAAGGTGATACTAGGAATACCTTAGTTATAGAAGTACAATCCAAAGATTAATTAGGTTATAGGTTAGGTTAATATTAGAGATACTTAATAATATAAAATGCGACAGTAAACCAAGTTAGTATAGTACTAAGTTAGAGCGACATATAAGGAGACTAAGTAAGGCTTAAGTTATGTACCAAAAAGATACTATAAGTATGGTAAAAAGTTATAGTTACCAGAAAGTAAAAAGCTATCAGAGTATACAGTATAGGACTATAAAATAGAATTAGAAGAGGGAATAAGTCTAAAGTTCTTTCTAATTTATAAGCTTACTAAAACAGAGTTAATAGCGCTTAAGGAGTTTATCCAGGAGAACTTACGCAAGGGATATATTAGACTATTATAGTCATCAGTAGGATATCCAGTATTATTTATCCTAAAGAAAAATAGAAAACTTAGGATGTGTATAGACTATAGATAGTTAAACAGTATTACTAGAAAGGATAGGTATCCTTTACCCTTAATTAGCAAAATCCAAGATAGGATAGGCAACGTAAAGATCTTTATAAAGATAGATCTAAGGTAGGCGTACTATTAAATTAGGATTAAGAAAGGTGATAAATAGAAGGCAGCCTTTAGGTTAAAGGAAGGACTATATAAGCCATTAGTTATATAATTCGGACTTATAAATATACTAGTAATGTTCTAAAAGCAAATTAATAGTGTATTAGGAGAACACCTAGATAAGTTTATTATGGTATATCTTAATAATATCATCATCTACTTAATAAGTAAGGAAGAACATAGAGAATATATTAAATAGGTCTTAAAGAGACTACAGAAAGAATAAATGCTAGTAGCAATTAAGAAATGCGAGTTCTTTACAAAAAAAACTAATTTTATAGGATTTATTATTAAACTAGGGAAAATTAGCATAGACCTAAAGAAAGTTAAGGCTATAGTAAGTTGGCAAGAACCAGAGAACGTTACGCAATTAAGGTCGTTTCTAGGGTTTTATAACTACTATAGGAGGTTTATAGCACAGTAATTAAAGAGCATTAAGCCATTTATAAGGCTAACGAAGAAAGAGGAACTGTGGGTTTAGGGTAGTAAGTAGAAGAAGCTATTCTAGAAACTTAAAGAGTTGTTTACCTAAGAGCCAGTCCTTAAGATCTATTAACCAAAGTTAGAAATGGTTATTAAGACAGACGCATTAGACTTTGCACTAAGAGTATACTTACTATAGAAGCACCAGGACACATAGCATCTAGTAGCATACTATAGTTGGAAGATAACACCACTAGAGTTAAACTATAACATCTATAACAAGGAGTTGTTAGGTATAGTTACAGTACTTAAGAAATGGAGAGCATTTTTACAAGGCATAGAGAAACTATTTATGGTTAAGATAGACTATAAGAACCTTATAAGTTTCCTAATAATAAAGGAACTTAACTAAAGATAGGTTAGATAGGCGGAAATGCTTGCAGAATACCATTTTGAAATTTAGTATACTAAGGGTATAGATAATGCATAAGCAGACGCTCTAAGTAGAAAAGCTAAACTATAAAGTAATGAAAAGCTATTAGAAGCTTTATTATAAAAGAATTAAGACGGATTAATTAGGTATAATTATTTAAGGATTATAGCAACTAAGGAAAGTCAGATCCATAAATTACTAGAGAGTAATTAGACACAGAAGATCTAAAAAGCATAGATAGAGGATCTAGACTTAGAGCAATACGAAAATAAAGAAATAATATATATACCTAAGTCTGTCACAGAAGAGTTTGTTAAGGAATTCCATAAGAAAATAATATAAGAACATAACAGAGCTATAAGCTTAGTATTAAGACTTTAAAAGGAGTATATTATTTAAGGAATCTGGGGACTAGCAAGACAAGTTATAAAAAAATATCTAGATTGCCAATGTCACGGAACGCGGGCAATGGCTACAAAGCGTATGTATTCGGGGAGTCTACAAGACGTTGCGCGATCGATCGTAAGGATCGAGGGCGTAAGGAGGTGATATACCCTCGCGTAGCTGACATAAGCTGTACGCGAGGTGTACGCGAGAGCACGGGGTTCTCCTATGGAGGCCCCTGCGGTCGGGTTCCGTGACAGCCAAAGAAATAAACCAACAAGGTATAAGCTATATAGAGGGCTACAACCTATTAAGACACCAGGAAGACCGTGGGAGGTTATATTATAGGACTTTATTATTAAGTTGCCAAAGTTAAGAGATCCTATCACAGGACAAGATTATAACGCGATTTTAGTAATAGTAGATAAGCTTATAAAGTGGGGATACTTTATAGCATGCACTAAAGAGATATCAGTAGAGGATGTCGCTAGAATCTATATAAAGGAAGTATTTATAAGATATAGAGCACCAGATAAAATTATATTGGATAGAGATCTAAGATTTATAATAGTATTTTAGGAAGTATTTCTAGCAGAATAGGGGGTTCGCGCAGCAACTTCTACAGCATATTATCCGCAGACGGATAAATAAACGGAAAGACTAAACTAGACACTAGAATAGTATCTAAGGCATTATATTAATTATGCACAGAACAATTAGGTATTATTATTACCAGTTATATAGTTTGCGTACAATATAACACTACAAGAAGGAATGGGGATATTACCATTTAAGGCGAACTATGGATACAAACTAAGAACATCGTTATCACCACGTTAAGTAAAGAATAGAGACGTTAATGAATCTTTATATAAACCTTAAAGAAACAGCTAAACTAGTACAAGAGCGAATAAAAAGGTACTATAATGCTAAGAGATTTAAGGGACCAGATCTTAAGGAGGGAGATAAAGTATAGCTACTATATAAAAATTTCAAGAGTTAATAACTAAGTAAGAAGTTAGACCATATTAGACTAGGACCTTTTAAAGTTAAGCAAAGAATTTTATTAGTTATATATAAGTTAAACCTACTAGCCAAAATAAAGATCTACCCTATATAACATGTCGCAATGCTAGAACCAGCACATGGGGATATAAAGCCACCAGTTTATAAGGCAGACACGTATAGAGGACAAAAAGAAGACAAATGGCAAGTTTCAAGAATCATTGGTTATGAGGACGTAGATGACAAAATATAGTATAAAGTAAAATAGATAGGCTATAGTAAGACTACCTAGGAACCACTAAGTAACCTAGAGAATGCTATAGGAAAGGTATAGGAGTATTAGAAGAGAAAGGGTTAGGCAGTATTAATAAAGAAGGATCGCTAAAGAATAAGTCACCTAAGGGGGACCTAAGAGGAGCACCTACTAAGCTACTCAGAGTTATTTCCCTCTTAGTTAGAAGAGAGACCGTTCTTTTATTACTAAGTTCCTATAGACCTTATTAAACAAGTTTCTACTCCTTGGAACGGACCTTCTTACAAACCTTCTTAAGATAAAGAAGATGTGCTAAGGTAGACAAGTACGCCTTATAAGCAGCATAAGTACGCTAAAGCTTAGCAAGGAAGGCCGAGAGTTTATTATTAAGCTTTATAGTAGCAGATTAAACACAAGACCCTATAATAAGTTACTTAGGGAACTTAAAGACTATTAAGAGTTATAAGACGCGTATACTTAGCGTTAGAAACAGAACAAACATTATAAGACGATTAAATATTCGCTTTAGTACACTCTGAATAAAAGGACGGTTATTAGGCAGAAGAACTTGCTAGTATAACATAAACTAACCCCTCTTTCGCACAATAAGAACACGGAGACGGCATTATCTTACCTAGTGACAGTATAGAGGAAACCATACGTGTATAACAAAGGGTTAAAGAAGAAGAAGATGCTTTAGGTATAATAAGTAAGGATGTTAACTAAATTGATTAAATGGATATTACACCTCTAGTAGACAACTTGAAGATGTTAGGAATCTTTAAGGACAAAGATAAAGAGGAGGGAGATAGTGTTATAGACAGCTTAAGTATAATGTTATAACTACTTAGAGAAGAGTTAGAGGAAGCTAGTTAGTTAATATAGGTATAGTCTAGAATAGATCCAGTGGAACCATGTGACGAGGAATAGTAGCCGAGGTTATATAATATAATCTATATAATCTATACAGAGCGTATAGAGCACACATACCTTATAGAGCGAAGGGATTTCTTAGGCGTATAGTTGTATATTTAAAGGACCACAGTCCCTACCTAGATAGTTCTCTCTTCGTAGTAAATCTTAGAATACAATTAGAGTTAATCTATTGAGTAACCACTCCACCAGTTGTTATTATGTTATTAACACTGTTCTTACCTATATACCTAGCCCAATAATAGGACCCACCGTAGTTCCTGCTATAAGGTTCCGTTACACTTACTAAGAAGCTAGGAGGAGGTATCTAATTCTATATTAACTATAGAGGACTTAACGCTATTACAATTAAAAACCAATACCCCGTACTGCTTATATATAAGACTCTTAAATAGCTTAGCTTAGCTAAAATCTATACTAAGCTTAATATTATTACTGCCTTTAACCGCCTCTAAATACAGAAAGGTAATAAATAGAAAACCGCATTTACATTACGCTTTGGCCAATTTAAATATACCATTATACTCTTTAGCGTATATAACGGCCTAGGCAGCTTTTAAAGCTATATTAATAATGCCTTATAGGACTACCTTAATGAATTCTACTCTGCGTACCTTAACGATATACTTATTTACAGTAATAATCCTTCTAAATATACTAAGCACATTTAGAAGGTCCTACAGCGCCTTAGAGGCATAGGACTTTATATTAATTTAAAGAAGTGCGAATTCTTAGTTATAGAAGTAAAATACCTTAAACTAATTGTTACTATTAAGGGTGTCTATATGGACCCTAAGAAGGTATAAATAATTACTAAATGGCAAACTCCTAACTGTATTAAGGATGTATAAGCCTTCCTTGGTCTCGCTAACTTCTATTAGAAGTTTATACACAATTTCTTAGGTATTATAACACCACTTATAGCAATAATGCGAATAAAGGGTCTTTCTATAAAAGGAAGAAAAATATATCTATGTTTTACCTAGACGCCTAAATGTGAGAAGGCGTTTTAAAACCTTAAAGATGCTTTTACTAAAGCACCTATCCTAGCTCACTTTATACTAGAACGGCAACTCTACCTTAAAACTAACTCCTTAGACCACGTTAACGCAGGCGTCCTTTCCTAGATAGATAATAACGGCCTTCTCTACCTAGTCGTATTCTACTTGTCTAAGCTTATACTATAAGAGTATAACTATAAGATCTATAAAGAACTTCTTATAATTGTATAAGTGTTTAAAGAATTCCGACTAGAACTTTTCTTAGTAGAACCTAACTAGCTAACTAAAGTCCTTACAGATCATCGTAACCTTAAGTACTTTATAACTATAAAGCAACTAAATTAATGCTAAGTACGCTAGAACAAATTTCTCTCTGGTTTTAACTTTAAAATTATATATAGGCTAGGAGTATAAGGTACTAAGCCTAATAGCCTAATACGCCATTTATAAGACCTTACTTAGTTAGAAAATAACCCTTATAATTAATTCTAACAATAAATAATCCTAAAAGCATAAAACTTGGCCCTAGGTATACTACCTAAGACAGAACTAACTACCCCTTAGCTTTATACTATAGAACTAGAATTACCCCCCAAAATTAATAAACTTATTACCATAGTATATAATACCTTTATTAACCTATTACTGCACTAACTAATTGCCGCAACGATTGCTAGCACCTATATACTACCTACTAACCTCTAAAGCTTAGGCCAGATTAATATAGCAGCCTTAGAAGTAAAAGAGAACAGGTTCTATTATAGAGGCCGTCTATTTATCCCTAACTTAAAAGACCTATAACGGCAACTAATCTAAATGGCCTACAACCTCTGATTAAGCGGCTACCTAGGTAAGAGAGGAACCTATAAACTCCTTAGCTAATACTACTTCTAGCCTAAAATAATAGACTTAGTTAAACGCTTTGTAAGCGCCTGCTATAGCTATAAGCGTGCTAAAGCATTTTATATAAAGTACTAAGGACTACTATACCCTCTACCAATACCTATACGCCAATAGGTAGATATTGCCATAGATTTCGTTATCGACTTACTGCCTTGCAAATGATATAGCTAAACCTATAAGAACATCCTTATAATAATATGCCGACTTATAAAAGAATGTCACTATGTCCTAACTGAAGGCGTAGCTGTAAGCAACGTTGCCAATATCTTTCTCCGCGAAGTCTACCGACTATATAGGTTACCTAACTTTATTATATCTGACTAAGGCACGTAATTTAACTCTTACGTATAGAGGCGGATCTGCTAACGCCTTAGTATCTCCGTTAAGATATCTATATTCTTTTACCACGAAACTACTAGATAACTAGAAAACGCTAACGCTAGCATAAAGGCGTATTTACGACAGGTAGTTGCCTATAGTTAGGACGACTAGGTAGACTACCTTCCACTAGGTAAATTTACAGCAAATAACTACATCTTAGCCACTATAGGACTTACCCCGTTCTTTATGAATAAAGGTTATTACCTATAATCTGGTATAGAGCCACCAGAGCCTATTAATAAGAAACCACTATATGGAAAACGCCTTAAGATGCTACTTGCTAATTAACATATAGACCGTAAAAAAGATCTACTTAACTACTGTAAAGGAGAGATGGCCTGGGCCCAAGCAAAATAAGCTTACTTTACTAACCGTTACAGAACACCACTACCTAAGATGCGTGTTAGTAACTAGGTATAGTTAGATATACGCAATATCTCTATATAGAGGCCTATAAAGTCACTTAATTATAAGAACCTTAGCCCCTACTAGATTAAACGAGTTATTAATAGGGGAGCTATATATAAACTAAAGTTTCTGCCCGCCTTAGCTACCCGTGGAGTGTAGCCCATATTTTACCTATGGCTACTATACCTTTACTAGCCTAACCCTCTATTAGGATAAACACAGCCTAAACCCCTACTAGTATTAATCTAAGATAAGAACAAAGATAAAAACCATAAGGAGTGGACCGTTAAATAAATTATTAACTCTAAATACTTTGGCAAAGATAGAGGACAGCGGCTCTACTATAAAGCCACCTATATAGGATTTAACATAGATTAGCCAGAATGACAACTATGGGAAGACTTTAAGAATGCAAAGGACCTAATCAGCGATTTCTACTACGCAAACCTATAGAAACTAGGCCTAAGCAGAGATTTTGTGTCTAATCCTCTATAGGAGCCCTTATAGAGTTAAACCGTTATACATCGCCACGTAAGGGCAAATTGCTGTCAGATTGCCGCAGATTGCCGTAAAGTGCGATTACGTAACTAGAAAAGTTTGAGATGTCTAGGAACTTTAACCGGCGGTTAAAGTTGTTTAATTGGTCAGATTTTAGACGCTAAGGAGAAACCAGCTAATTAGGATTTTCTATCCCTAGGATGGAAAATTGCTATTGGCTCGCCTACTACTAGCGCCTTAGCGACCCCTCTTATACCTTACTAACAACCCCTAAGTCCTAAGTCAGAAGCATCTATACGAGCCCATTATACCTATAATAATATTTCTTCTTCTTCTCTATACCCTAAGCGTTCCCCCTATATATATATAGTAACCCCAGCGTTACCAGAGCTCCGCCTTAATAGGAGGGGGGGTAGTGTCACGGAACCCGACCATAGGGGCCTCTATAGGAGAGCCCCGTGCTCTTATATATACCTCGCGTACAGCTTATATTAGCTACGCGTGGGTATATTACCTCCTTACGCCCTCGACCCTTACGATCGATCGCGTAACGTCTTATAGACTCCTCAAATACATATGTTTAGCTACCATTGACCCTGTCCCGTAACAGCTATGCCCTAAGTTTAACTAAAAAGAGATATAGCTAACCTTATTAAACCTCTTTAACTAAACTTAGTATAAAGTCTAGTTATACTTCTTAAAGCTATATATAGTAACCTAAACTACTAAGCTACTACTTAGAGGAAGATAAACTATATGGTTTAAGGAACAAAAAGCTTCCCAGTATACTTCTCCAAATTTAACCATTATATAAAAGAAATAGGCTAGAATAACTCCGTACTAATTAACAGCCTTATTAAGTCCCTAAGCACTAAACTGAAAACCTCCCTAATAGGTATAGACCTACTAAAAGCCCTTAATATCTATATAACCGTTATTAATAAACGGTATAATAATATACTATGCCTAACACCAAAGTCCGCTCCTTAATGTAATATAATAACCCTATAAACGTCTACTAAGTTATTATCTTAGCTTAAGTACCCTAATGCTATAGATATTAATATAGGGACCCTAGGATATGCCCTACTAGGGTCCCCTAAATAAAAATAATATATTAAGCTAGGCCTTTACTTTAAATATAAAAGCAAGGCTTATATCTTAAAATACTGCTCTATCTCTAAGCCCTAATATGATTTATAAACAGCTAATACTAGCAACTATTTACCGCATTAATCCTCTAGTTACTATCCTTAATCTTTACCTAGTTTCAGCCCTATATCTAGTAAGCACTACTTATAAGGATAAAGTTATAACCAACGTTCTATAGAAACCCCTTCCCGCTTACTACTAAAAGGTATATCCTAAAGTTAAGTTACTCTCTAGGATAGCTATATTATAGGATTTTAGTAAATATATTAAATATTGCAAACCCTAACTCTTAGGATTATAGTATAACTATTAACTACTATCTTTAGCAGAAAGATTAATAGGCTAATATTTAAGTCCTAATTAATACAGGAGCTAGTAGTATAGGATTTATTAATAAAATCTTTATATAAGACAATAGGTTTACCCTAACACCCCTTAACTAGCATATTAATGTATTTAGATTTAATGGCAAACGCACTATCTTAGGCTATATTACTTATATAACGGCCCTAAGACTCTAATACCTAAACCATCAAGAATTAATTAAGCTCTTTATAACTACCCTAGACTACCTAGTAATCTTTAGACAACCCTAAATTAAGCTATATAAGATAACCATTAATTAGAACAGTCTTAAACTTCTATTTACTGCCTCCTATTATAAGTAGAAGTGCTTTATAACTTACTACTTAGACCTTAAACTAAAATCTAAAAAATCTACCAGAATCTACTAGTCTAAAATTTCTACTAATATCTACCCTATATCTAAAAAGTCTATCTAATTCCACTAACCTAAGAATTCTACTAAATTCTACTAATATAAGATTTCTACTAACGTCTACTAAGAACCCGGAAATTATACCAGACTATATAAACTAATTTTAACTACTACACTCTAAACTAAGTAGAAGCTTAAGCTTAATATATAAAAGTACTAAAAGAACTAGTATTCTACTATAAAAAGGATACTTAAAGAACCCAAACCTAAGTCTAATACTAACTTTATACCGAATACTAAAACTAAAACTAAATAAGAAACCACTTAAGAAACTAAGGATAACCTAAGCTTGCTTAATACCTTAGATATCTATATAATTAGAGCTATCCTATTAGCATAACTTGCCAGAACCCCTAAATATATAATCTTTGCCGTTATAATAGCTAATATTAAAAAGGCCCTAGTACTAAAAAAGCACACTAACCCTGCTATAAAAGTACTAATGTGCCACTATAAGCATCTGGAAGTATTTTTATAAAAGGAAGCTAATAAGTTAGCAGAGAACTAACCATATAACCATAAGATTATACTTAAAGAAGGAAAACAGCTAGGATTTAAACCCTTATATAGGATGTCCTAAAACAAACTCTAAATACTATAGAAGTACTTAGATAAACACCTTAGTAAAAGATTAATTAGAGTAAGCTCTTTGCCTATAGCTATAGCTATAATCTTTATTAAGAAACCTAGCAGTAGTCTATACTTTTATATAGACTATTAAGCTCTTAACACTATTACTATTAAGAATTAGTACTTACTTCCGTTAACTTAAGAGACACTAAACTAATTAAGTAAAGCTCGCTACTATATAAAACTTAACCTTATCTATACATTTAACTGCCTCTATATTATAAAAGAAGATAAATAGCTTACTACATTCCGCACTAGGTATAGACAATGTAAATACTTAATAATACTATTTAGCCTTATAAATGCCCTAAGTTTATTCTAGCACTTTATAAATAATACCCTATAATCTTATTTAGACGTTTTCTATACTGCTTATATTAATAACATTTTAGTATATAGCAATAACCTAACTAAATATAAGATATATATTAACCTTATCCTAGAAGCTCTGTATAGAGCTAGCCTACAGTTAGATATAGATAAATACAAATTCTATAAAATGGAAGTCCTATACCTTAGACTTATTATTTCTATAAACAGCATATAAATAGACCTAAAGAAGATTAAAGTAATTGTAAAGTAGTAAAAACCTAAAAATGTTAAGGACGTAAAAGCTTTTATAGAATTTGCTAACTTCTACTAATAGTTTATTAACAACTTCTCCGCTCTAGTTTTAACCCTTATAGCTCTAACCCAAAAGGATAAAGCTTTTATCCTTAATAAGGAATATAAAAAGGCCTTTACCTATCTAAAAGTTATATTTACTACTATACCTATACTTTAATACTTTAACCTAAACCAAAAGAGTATTATAGAAGCTAGTTTATCCAACTATATTACTAAAGGCATTCTATCTTAGTATAATAAGGAAGGAGTACTATACCCTATAGCATACTTCTTAAAATAACTAAGTCTAGCTAAATATGATTATAAGATCTACAATAAAGAATTATTAGCTATTATTAGATATTTTAAATAATGGCAACCCAAACTAGAAGGCGCCAGATTTTTAATTAAGGTCCTTAGTGACTATAAGAATCTATAGTACTTTATAACTATAAAACAGCTAAGTTATTATTAAGCCTACTAGTTAAAATATCTATCTTATTTCTAATTCTTAATTATATACCACCTAGGCGTTTAAGGTTAAAAACCTAATACCCTAACCTAATATTTATAAGATATGCCAGTATAGGAAGAAGTGTATACCTACTATAATTAAACCCTACTTTACCCTAAGCTATTTAACCCTCCTATTAAAGATATTATAATATACATCCTTAAAATAACTAATTAATTAATTGAATAGATAATAGTTAATAAATACCTAAATAATAAGTTTATCTAAGAGACGCTTAAGTTAATCTAAGGTGGTATTAGATACTTTAAAAGTGTTACGGGACACCTCCGTGACACCTTATACACGTCCACCTGTTTCCACCGACGCAGCAAGAAGAGACCGACCGCGAGACGGCAATCTGCCGGCAATCTACGGCAATCTGATGGCAATCTGCCGCATTCTGCCATATTCTGCCAAGTCCAACGAATCCTGCCAAGTTCTGCCAGGACCGCTCCTCAAATCCTATCCTGCTCCATACACGTGTCGACTAAGCAACGAAACTAATGATATATACCCTTTCTCCCCGTTTCCTTACCTTCTCTCCTTACGCAATGTCTTGACTTTATTACGCAGTTTATGTACATAGCTTAATAATATCTACTTTGCTATATATTACCATCGCTTATGCTTGCTCTGTGATACTACATTGCGTTAACCTTACATACCACCCTCCAAAATGCAGAATAACCCCAAAGCCCCTATAACAGCCGCCGGCATTATATCCGCACTCTAAGAACAATTAGCAGAGATACAAAAGTCCTTTATAGACGCCCTTATACAGAACTAAGCCACTTTAACTTAATAACAAGCCAAACAAGAGGCACGACACCTGCAAATAATTAAGGACCTTTAAGAAGAAGTTCGCACCCTTAGGATGCCCACACTAGGGCCCTAAGACTAAACGCCTTCTCTAGAGACAAACACGTAGGACGAGAGTCCCAAACCTATAGTAACTATTCATCCCAAACCAACTACTGCACTGCAATAATCTAAACAACTACTAGACCCTCTAATATTTACTAGTAAATAATAAGAACTCTAATTATTCCTAAGCCAGCTTAAAAATAAGCTAACTGGTAATACTAACCGCTACCTAACTAAAGCTAACTAACTCTGCTACGCCCTAAGTTAACTAGGAGGAGACGCAGCTGACCTTATTAAACCCCTTTAACTGAACTTAGTACAAAGTCTAGTTGTACTACTTAAAGCTATATATAGTGACCTAAACCGTTAAGCTACCGCTTAGAGGAAGATAAACCACATAACTTAAAAAATAAAAAGTTTCCTAGTATACTTCTCTAAATTTAACCATTACGTAAAGGAAATAGGCTGGAATGACTTTATACTGGTTAACAGCCTTGTTAAGTCCCTAAGCCCTAAACTAAAAACCTCCCTAATAGGTATAGACCTACTGGGAGCTCTTAACGCCTACGCAAATGTTATTAATAAATGGTATAATAATATACTACGCCTAACACCAAAGTCCACTCCTTAATACAATATAACAGCCCCACAAATGTCCACTAAGTTATTATCTTAGCCTAAGCACCTTAATGCCATGGATATTAATACAGGGACCCTAGGATACGCTCCACTAGGGTCCCCTAAATAAGAACAACGCATTAAGCTAGGCCTTTGCTTTAAATGCAGAAGTAAGGAATACATCTTAAGATACTACTCCATCCCTATACCCTAACACGACTTATAAACGGCCAACACTAACAACCGTTTACTATATTAATCCTCTAGTTACTGTCCCCAATCTTTACCTAGCTCCAGCCCCGCGTCTAGTAAGCACTACTTATAAGGACGAAGTTATAACCAACATTTTATAGGAACCCCTTCCCGCTTGCCACTAAAAGGTATATCTTGGAGTTAAGTCGCTCTCCAGGACAGCTATATCACAGGATCTCATTAAATGCATTAAATGTTATAAAACCTGACTCTTGGGATTATAGTATAACCATTAACTACCATCTTTAGCAGAAAGGTTAATAGGCTAATACTTAAGTCCTAATTAATACAGGAGCTAGCGGTATAGGATTTATTAATAAGATCTTTATATAAGATAATAGGTTTACCCTAACACCCCTTAACCGGCATATTAACGTATTTGGATTTAATAGCAAACGCACTATCTTAGGCCGTATTACTTATATAGCGGCCCTAAGACTCTAATACCTAAACTATAAAGAATTAATTAAGCTCTTTATAACTACCCTAGGTCACCTAGTAATCCTTAGACAACCCTAGATAAAGTTATATAAGGTAACTATTAATTGGGACAACCTTAAGCTTCTATTTACCGCCTCCCGCTGCAAGCAGAAGTGCCTTACAACTTACTACTTAGACCCCAAACCAAAATCTAGAAAATCCATTAAGATCCACCAGTCTAAAATTTCCACTAACGTCCACCCTGCACCTAAAAAGTCTACCCGATTCTACCTACCAGAGAATTCCACCAAATTCCACCAATATAAGACTCCCACTAACAACTACTAAGAACCTAAAAATAACGCACGACTATACAAACTGACTCTAACTGCTGCACCCAGAACTAAGCAGAAGCTTAAGCTTAATATACAAAAGTACCAGAAGAACTGGTATTCTACTATAAAAAGGATACTCAAAGAACCTAAACCTGAATTTAATACTAACTCCATAACTAACACCGAACCTAAACCTAAATAAGAAACTATATAAGAAACTAAGGATAATCTAAGCTTGCTCGACACCTTAGACATCTATATAATTGGAGCTACTCCGCTAGCACAACTTGCCAGGAAACCAGAACATATAATCTTCACTGTTATAATGGCCAATATTAAGAAGGCCTTAACACTAAAGAAGTACACTAACCCCGCCACAAAGGTACCAGTAGAGTACTATAATTATTTAGATATATTCTTATAAAGGGAAGCTAATAAGCTACTAGAACGCCATCCATATGATTATAAGATTATAGTTAAAGAAGGAAAATATCCTGGATTTGGACCCTTATACAGGATATCCTAAAACGAACTCTAAGTATTATAGAAGTACTTAGACGAATATCTGGATAAGGGTTTTATTAGAGCAAGTTTATCACCTATAGCCGCACTAGTAATCTTTATTAAGAAACCTAGCAGCGGTCTATGCTTCTATATAAACTACCAAGCTCTTAACGCTGTTACTGTTAAGAACTAATACCTAATTCCGTTAATCTAAGAGACACTAAACTGATTAAGTAAGGCTCGCTTCTATACAAAGCTTAATATTATCCACGCATTTAACCGCCTCCGTATTACAAAAGGAGATAAATGGCTTACTGCATTTTGTACTTAATACGGATTATTTAAATACTTAGTAATGCCATTTAGCCTCATAAATGCCCCAAGTTTATTCCAACACTTTGTAAATAATACCCTACGCCTATACCTGGACGTCTTTTATACTGCTTATATTAACAACATCTTAATATACAGCAATAATCTGGCTAAATACTAAAAATATGTTAAACTAATCCTGTAAGCCTTGCGTGGAGCCGGTCTATAATTAGATGTAGATAAATGCGAGTTCTATAAAACGGAAGTCCTATACCTTAGACTCGTTATTTCTATAGACGGCATACAAATAGACCTTAAGAAGGTTAAAGTAATTGTGAACTAGTAAGAACCTAAGAATATTAAGGACGTAAGGGCCTTTATAGGCTTTACCAACTTCTACTAATAGTTTATTAATAACTTCTCCGCCTTAGTTTTACCCCTTGTGGCCTTAACCTAAAAGGATAAAGCCTTTATCTTCAATAAGGAATGTAAGAAGGCCTTTGCTTATCTAAAGGTTATATTTACTACTGCACCTATACTTTAACACTTCGACCCAGACCAAATAAGTATTATAGAAGCTGACTCATCTAATTATGTTACTAGAGGCATTCTATCTTAATATAATAAGGAAGGAGTATTGCACCCTATAGCATACTTCTTAAAATAACTAAGCCCAGCCAAATGCAATTACGAGATCTACAACAAGGAATTACTGGCAATTATTAGATACTTTAAGCAATGGCAACTAGAACTAGAAGGAACTGGATTTCTAATTAAAGTTCTTAGCGACTATAAGAACCTATAGTACTTTATAACCACAAAATAGCTAAGCCACTATTAAGCCCACTGGTTAGAATATCTGTCCTAATTCCAATTCTTAATTACATACTGCCTAGGCGTTTAAGGCTAGAAGCCTAATGCCCTAACCCAACATTTACAGGACGCACTAGCTTAAGAAGAAGCGCGCTCTTACCGTAATTAAACTCTACTCCACCCTAAGCTATTTAATCCCCCTATTAAAGATCTTACGGTATACGCCCTTAAAATAACCGATTGAACTATTAAATAGATTATAGTTGACGAATATCTAAACAATAAATTTATCTAAGAGACGCTTAAGCTAATTTAAGACGGCATTAGACGCTCTAAAAAGGTTTCTCTAAGTAAATGCGAAGTCCGCGGAAACTACTTATACTACCAGAACCGCCTAGTTGTCCCTAATCATGATAAACTTAAGCTTAAGCTCCTTGAACACGTACACGACCTACTAGTAGCCAGCCACCCAGGCCAAGGAAAAACCCTGGAACTACTCCAACAAGAATACTACTAGCTAAATATGCATAATATAATATAAAGGTATGTCTCTAGCTGCTATACCTGCCAACAAGCCAAAGCTTCGCATAAGACGTATAACGGCTTTCTAAAGCCACTGCCTGTTCCGGACTGAAGATAGAAAGACATCTTAATTAACTTCATTATTAATCTCCCCGTAAGTAAAGGATGCACAAATATTATGGTAGTTATAGATTAACTATCTAAGATAAGACACTTAATCGCCTGCCCTAATATATTAATACCTACCATTGCCCAACTGTTCCTGGATCATATATAGAAACTCCACAAACTCCCCAAAACAATTGTCTCTAATAGAGGCCGCCAGTTTATCTTAGCATTCTAGGAAGAACTAACTACCCGACTTCATATTAAAGCACTATTATCTATAGCATATCACCCGGAAACGGATGGTCAAACGGAACGTGCAAATGCTATAATAGAATAGTATATTCGGATATACACGTCGTATTTATAGGACAACTAGATAGACTGGCTTGCATTTACTAAATTTACTGCAAATAACTCCGTCTTAGAAACCACAAAGGTCTCCCTATTCCTAGCTAATTACGGCTAGCACCTACAAATGGGTTTTAAACCCTTTAGTAATATTCCTCGCCCAGCTTATTAGGCCTTATAAGTTACAGAAGCAAACAAATTCGTAAAGAAGATAGAAGAACTATAAGAGTTCCTTACTAATAAAATAATATAGGCCCAGTCTGTCTATAAAGCCGCAGCAAATAAGAACCAAACCCTAGCACCAGCTTACTAAATTAGTAACTTCGTCTGGCTAGATATAAGAAATCTAAATACAAAATAACCTACTAAGAAACTTAACTAGAAGAACGCCGGCCCTTATAAGGTTAAAAAAGTTGTCTCTCCTTATGCCTACTAACTAAAGCTCCCTAATATGGTTAAAATCCACCCCATATTCCATACATTAGTCCTCCACCCTACCGCCCCTATATTAGACGCCCTACCTAAACAGATCTAAGACCCTCCCCTACCAGTTAAAGTAGATGGTGAGGATAAGTACCTTATTAAAAGAGTTAACAATATTAAGTATAACAAACGGAAACGCAAATATATATACCTTATAAAATGGAGAGGCTTTACTAAGCCCTTATAGGAACCTATTAACTCTATAGGACTTACACAAGCCGTAGAAGACTTTCACGAACTCTACCCAGAACTACCACAGCCCTATCTCGCAGAAGCTCGAGTTTAAAGGGGGGGTACTGTCATGGGACACCTCCATAACACCTTACACACGTCTACCTGTTTCCACTAACGCAGCAAGAAGAGACTAACCGTAAGATGGCAATCTGCCGGTAATCTACGGCAATCTAATGGCAATCTGCCGCATTCTACCATATTCTACCAAGTCTAATGAATCCTGCCAAGTTCTACTAGGACCGCTCCTCAAATCCTATCCTACTCTATGCACGTGTCGACCAAGCAACGAAACTAACGATATATACCCTTTCTCCCCATTTCCTTACCTTCTCTCCTTACGCAACGTCTTAACTTTATCACGCAGTTCATGTACATAGCTTAATAATATCTACTTTGCTATATATTACCATCGCTTGTGCTCGCTCCGTGACAAAAAGGATTTCTCTAAGTAAATATAAAGCTTATAAAGACTGCTTATACTATAGAAACCGCCTAGTTATACCTAACTCTAATAAGCTTAAGCTTAAGCTCCTTAAATATATATATAACCTATTAGTAGCCAGTTACCTAGGCCAAGGAAAAACCCTAAAACTACTCTAATAAGAATATTACTAGCTAAATATGCATAATATAATATAAAGGTATGTCTTTAGCTGCTATACCTACTAACGAGCCAAAGCTTTATATAAGACATATAATGGCTTTCTAAAGCTACTACCCGTTCTAGACTAAAGATAGAAGGATATCTTAATTAACTTTATTGTTAAGCTCCTCATAAGTAAAGGCTGTGTAGATATTATAGTAGTTATAGACTAACTATCTAAGATAAAATACTTAATTGCCTACCCTAATATGTCAATACCTACTATTGCCTAACTGTTCCTAGATTATATATAGAAACTCTATAGACTCCCTAAAATAATTATCTCCAATAAAGGCAGCTAGTTTATCTCTGTGTTTTAGAAAGAACTAACTATCTAACTCCGTATTAAAGTACTATTATCTATAGTATACCACCTAGAAATGGATAGTTAAATAAAATGTATAAATGCTATAATGGAATAGTATATTTGGATATATATATTATATTTACAGGACAACTAGATAGACTGGCTTATATTTACTGAGTTTACTATAAATAACTCCGGTTTAAAAAGTATAAAGGTCTCCCTATTTCTAGCTAACTATAGCTAGCATCCACAAATAGGTTTTAAACCTTTTAGTAATGTTCCTTGCCTAGTTTATTACGCCTTATAAGTTGCAGAAGTAAATAATTTTATAAAGAAGATGGAAGAACTATAAGAGTTCCTTACTAATAAAATAATATAGGCCTAATCTATCTATAAAGCTATAGTAAATAAGAATCAAACCCTAGTACTAGCCTATTAAATTAATAACTTTATCTAGCTAGATATAAGAAATCTAAACACAAAATAACTTACTAAGAAACTTAACTAGAAGAACACTGGCCCTTATAATGTTGAAAGAGTTGTCTCCCCTTATACCTACTAACTAAAGCTCCCTAATATAGTTAAAATTTACCCTATATTCTATATATTAGTCCTCTACCCTACTGCCCCTATATTAGATGCCCTGCCTAGATAGATTTAGGACCCTCCCCTACCAGTTAAATTAGATAGTAAGGATAAGTACTTTATTAAAAGAATTAATAATATTAAGTATAATAAATGGAAACGCAAATATATATACCTTATAAAATGGAGAGGCCTTACTAAGCCTATATAGGAACCTATTAACTCTATAGGACTTATATAAGCCGCAGAAGACTTTTATAAACTCCACCTAAAACTACTATAGCCCTATCTCGCAGAAGCTTAGGTTTAAAGGGGGGGTACTATTATAGGACACCTCTATAACACCTTATATATATCTACCCATTTCCACTAATATAGTAAGAAGAGACTAACTATAAAATAGTAATCTAATGGCAATCTACTGGCAATTTATAGCAATTTAACAGCAATCTGCCGCATTCTGCTATATTCTATTAAGTCTACTAAATCCTGCCAAGTTCTGCCAAGGCCGCTACTTAAATCCTATTCTGCTCTATATACATATTAACTAAGCAACTAAACTAATAATATATACCCCTTCTCCCTATTTCCTTACTCTCTTTCCTTACACAACGTCTTGACTTTATTACGCAGTTTATATACATAGCTTAATATTATCTACTTCGTTATATATTATCACCACTTATACTTACTCCGTGACAATTAGTAGCTAGTCTTAGCTAGTATATTCTAATATATCGGTCTCTAACAGTGTATATATACTAAGGGGCACTTTACTAAGGATATGGCCGGTCTTATAATTAGTAGTAGTATAAAGCACTAATCCGTAGTTTATATACGGAACTATTAGCTAGGGTTATATTAGGGAAGGGAATTATAGGGGTAGGTCTTTATATCCAAGCCCACGTCTATGTTTATAATTACCACCTTAGTTACGATCTTCTTTACTAAAGAATCTACTATAGCTAGAAAGGGGTTAGCGTAGTAGTATTAAAATGGGATTTAGGTTCTTTTTAGGGTTATCCCTTACACCAATAGTGTGTTTAGAGTTATAGCCTATACATAGCAACACTAAAATCGATAAAAGTTTATGGCTTTAAGTTAGTGTTCCTAGCTGGTTATAATGAAGCCTTATAGGAAATACTACGGTAGACTTACTAATAGGCTGGGTATATAGGTAAACAAAAAGTCAACAATATAATAATAACTAGTGGAGTGGTTGCCTAATAGATTAACTCTAATTATATTTTAAGATTTACTATAAAGGAACTATCTAGGTAGGGACTATGGTCCTTTAAATACACAATATAACTTCTATAAAATACTAAGCATATAAGGTACGCGAGGTATATTTAGTATATAATATTCCCTATAGATCCTATAGATCCTACATTTTAAAATAGTAATATAATCTGTTATATGACTTAGTTACTCCTTATTCTATAATTTAACTAGTTTTAGCACCTCCTACGCTTTTACTACTAGTCCGCTTATATTCTCTCTAAGTAACTATACTACTGCTAATATAAGGTCCATAACACTATCCCCCTCCTCTTTATCTTCGTCCTTAAAGATATCTTATATCTCCAAGTTATTTACTAAAGGTATAGCATTCCCATCCTTAATTTGGTGACCTTTATTATTTTTAATACCTCTTATTAGATCCTCTATGTCTAATTATTATATATATATAATTTCTATAATTCTTTTGCTAGGTAAAATTATGCCTTCCTATTCTTATTATGTGGAGAAGAAGCTAATATATATTGCAATTACGGCTCTATTTAGTTACCAACCTTCTTCTTATGCTAAGTATATAAAATTAAATATATAATTGTCCTGTAATGTTTAATCTATTTCTAACGCTAAATATATATATTTTATTATTCTATATAGGCGTTTAGTGTCTTACTAAATTTGTTATAGGGTCTTAGATTTAATCCACTGCTAAAAAGCTTAATAGCGAGCTATTAGCTGCTCTTAAAAAACTGCGCTATACTTATATAGCGGAATTAGAAGCTGCCTCTCTTTATTTTACTGCCTTTATTTATAAATAAAAAGCCTTAAAGAATTAAATTAACGCCTCTACTTAGTTAGTCCGTCTTAAAAAGGTTTATAAAAAGGTTTGTTTAAAGGAACTTTATCTTACTAAATAGGGTCTTTATAAAATAGAAAAAGATAAATAAAAAAAAAATTTGTGCTTGCCAAAGGTGGAAATAACTCTAAGTAATATAGCAATTGCTCCTCTTAGGTCCCCCTTAGGTAATTTATTCTTTAGTAACCCTTTCTTATTAATATTACCTAACCTAATTTTTTTTAATACTCCTATACCTTTCTTATAGCATTTCTTAGGTTGCCTAGTAGTTCCTAAGTAGTCTTATTATAGCCTATCTACTTAACCTTATACTATATTTTATTGTTAATGTCCTTATAACTAATAATTTTTAAAACTTCCTATTTGTCTTCTTCTTGTCCTCTATATATATCTGCCTTATAAACTAGTAGCTTAATATTTCCATATACTAGTTCTAGCATTATAATATACTATATAGGGTAGATCTTTATCTTTTTTAGTAAGTTAAGTCTATACGTAACTTCTAAGATCTTTGCTTTAATTATAAATAGTCTTAGTTTAATATAGTCCAACTTCTTACTTAGTCGTTAACTCTTAAAATTTTTGTATAGTAGCCATACTTTATCCCCCTCCTTAAGATTTAGTCCCTTAGATCTCTTAGCGTTATAGTACCTTTTTATTCTTTTTTATACTAATTTGGCTGTTTCTTTAAGGTGTATATAAAGATTTATTAAGTTTTCTATTCTTTATTTAGCTATGCTACTTATTTTCTTTACTTAATATGGCGATAGTAATGTTTTTAGCTTATATCTATAATTTGCCTTAAAAGGTAATATACCTATCCCTTCTTATAGTGTTGTATTATATATAAACTATATAACCAGTAATAATAATACCCAATTATTTTATATATAATTAACATAATGCATTAGGTACTGCTTTAATGTTTAATTTAGTCTTTCCGTTTAACCGTCTATTTATAGGTAATATACTATTAATATTACTACGCGAACCCCTTATTCCGCTAAGAATACCTCTTAAAATACTACTATAAATCTTAGATCTCTATCTAATATAATTTTTATTAGTACTCTATATCTTATAAACACATCTTTAATATAGATTCTAGCTATATCTTCTAATAAGATTGCTTTTATATATGCTATAAAGTAACCCTACTTAGTTAACTTATCTATTATTACTAAAATTATATTATAATTCTATCTGGTAATAGAGTCTCTTTACCTTGGTAACTTTATAATAAAGTCCTATAATATAACCTCCTATAGTTTTTCTAGTATCTTAATAGGTTATAGCCCTCTATACAGCTTATGCCTTATTAGTTTATTTCTTTAGTAATTTAAACATTTCCTTATAGTTTATCTTACTATCCCCTAGATTTTATTAATAATATACTCCTCCTGGAGTCTTAATACTAAGCCTATAGTTCTATTATATCCTTAAGTTATCCCCTTATAGAATTCTCTAACAAACTCTCTTGCTATTATCTTTAGAACATATATTGCCTCTCTATTAACATAATCTTTATATCCTAGATCTTCTTTTTATACTTCCTGGATCTTTTATAACTAACTACTTTTTAGTATTTTATAAATTTGCTCTAGTCCTTCTTTAGTTATAGCCGCTAGTTTTAGATAATTATACCTAATTAGTTTATTCTCGTCTCTGCGTAACATAGCGCCTAATAGTTTTTTATTATTTTATAATTCTACCTTTCTGCTAAGCGCATCTACTCTTATATTTTCAATACCCTTAGTATACTAAATTTTAAAGTAATACTCTATAAGCATTTCCGCCTATCTAACTTATTTATAATTAAGCTCCTTTATTGTTAGAAACCCTATTAGGTTCTTATAATCCGTCTTAACTATAAATAGTTTTTCTATACCTTATAAGAATGCTCTTTACTCCTTAAGTACTACAACTATACCTAATAACTCTTTATTGTAGATGTTATAGTTTAGTTCTAGTAGTATTATCTTTCGACTATAGTATACCACTAAGTGCCATGCGTCTTAATATTTCTATAGTAAATATACTTCTAGTGCAAAGTCTAATGCATCCGTTTCTATAACCATATCTAGTTTTGGTTAATAGATTTTAAGAATTAGACCTTAGGTAAATAACTCCTTAAGTTCTCTAAACAACTTCTTTTATTTATTACCCTATACCTATAGTTCCTTCTTCTTTATAAGCCTTATAAAGGGTTTAATATTCTTTAACTACTGTATAATAAACCTCCTATATTAGTTGCAAAACCCTAAGAATTACTTTAACTATATAACTTTCTCTAGTTCTTGCCAACTTACTATAGCTTTAACTTTCTTTAGATCTATTTAGATTTTTCCTAGTTTAATAATAAATCCAATAAAATAGGTCTTCCTAGTAAAAAACTTGTATTTCTTAATTACTACTAGCATCTTTTCTTCTTATAGTCTCTTTAAGACCTATTTAATATGCTCTCTATACTCTTCTTTACTTATTAAGTAAATAATAATATTATTAAGGTATTCCATAATAAACTTATTAAAGTGTTCTTCTAATATACTATTAATTTATTTTTAAAATATTGCTAGTGCATTTATAAGTCCGAGTTATATAACTAATAGTTTATATAGTCTTTCCTTTAACCTAAAGGCTGCCTTTTATTTGTTACCTTCCTTAATCCTAATCTAATAGTATGCCTATCTTAGATCTATCTTTATAAAGATTTATATATTACTAATCCTATTCCAAATTTCGCTAATTAAGGGTAAAGAATATCTATCCTTTCTTATAATGCTATTTAACTATCTATAGTTAATACATAGCCTAAGTTTTCCGTTCTTCTTTAGTATGAACAGTACTAGATATCCCACTAATAACTACGATGGTCTAATATACCCTTTTTATAAGTTCTCCTAACTTGTCTTTTATTAACTTATAGATTAGAAAGAACTTTAGACTTATTCCCAGCTCTAATTCTATCTTATAGTCCTATACTATATACTCTAACAGCTTTTTACTTTCTAGGCTCCATAGCTTTTTACCATACTTATAGTATCTCTTTAGTATATAACTTAAGCTTTACTTAGTCTCTTTATATATCGCTCTAACTTAGTACCATACCATCTTAATTTATTGTCGCATCTGATATTATTAAGTATTCTTAATATTAACCTAATCTGTAACCCAATTAATCTTTAGATTATACTCTTATAACCAAGGTATTTCTAATATCGCCTTATTCTTTCCTAATAGTAAAATATTAAAAGACATCTTAATTCTTCTTTCTTTAATAGTTAGCTAAATAGGTCCTGTTTTAAGGTTAATAATATCTCCTCCATAGGCTATCGGATCTCCTAAATTTGTTATTAATAGATATAGATATTCTTTCTATTTATATAGTAACCCTATCCTTTTAACTACTACTAGTAATATATAGTTTCTTATTACTCTACTATCTACTAGCACTTTATACTTTTAATCTTACTATTTAACTTATAAATTTAGGTCTTGTCCTGTAATTCCTTTAAGGGTTTAAGGCTTTACTACTAGCTCCCTCTAGTTCTATAGGCCTTGCCTTTCTCCAACTATTAGCTACTAGATTCTAACTATACTTAGTCCTCTTTAGGCCAATACTTAGTTCGCTTCTTTTCCTTAATATACTATAGATACGTATTCTCTAGGCACTCCCACTACTATTATCTATCTAAGCATTCTTCTGTAAGGAATCTTCCTAGTTAAAGTATTAAGTTGCCTAACCTCTAAACTTCTACTAGGTGCCATCTATATATATACTTAGCATCTTTATATTGCTTTTCTTCTATTAACCAATGTATCCTTATTAGATATTTACAATATTTATCCTTTGGTGCTCTATATATATTATATATATTATCTATATATATAATTTATAACAATGTATAATGTGCTGGGTGTCTTAGGTTAACTTATAGCTTGTTTTTATCTTTATGTTTAAACCACTTCTATATTAATCTAAATGCTACTCTCTTATTTACTAGTACCAATACTTATATTATCTCTCTCTAATCTACAGCTTATTCTTCTAGATTTTTTTAATATTATAATTAATGCTTCTATAATATAATTTATCTGTTTCTTTAATATAGCTTAATCTAGTATAACCTTCTTGTCTAGCTATATATAGAAATCTTCCCACTTATTATTTTTTTGCTACTTATACTACTTACGGTATAGCTTTATAAGTGTATACAATCTATTTATAAGGAAGTATCTCTTTATTACTGCGTTATTATAACCTTTTAGGTATTGTTTTATAAACCTACTTAGAATCCCTATATCCTCTTCTTATTTTAGGTTATTAAGCCACTTAGCTCTTAGTATACCTACCTTTAGCCTATTAATAACTTTCTATACTAGTATTCTATCCCTTATATATCCTAGTATAGCTAGTCTCTAGTCTAGCTTTTATTCCTACTATATAATAATTTATTGCCTAAACTTATCTATACTTTCTTATTTTCTATATCTTATAGCTAGATCCTTAAAGTCTTCTTACTTCTTAATCTTTATATTAGCCTTTTAACCTTTAGGCTAAACACTATATTTACCTATAGTTACTATACACCTTATTTATTTTTTAAAATCTTAGCTTCCTAGGAATCTTTATCCCATACTTATTTATTTATCTTTAAACTAAGCTACTACCCTTCCCTATTAGTTCTTGTCTGTTATAGGTTCTCAGGTATATCTTATCTTATCTTAAGAATCTTAAGCATCTCTTATCTCGTCTTAAGAATTTTAAGCCTATAGCCTTCTACCTTTATTAAGTGGTAAGTTAGCACTAGCAGTTATCTACTTACTTAATCATCTTTAGATATTACTCCTTCCGTCTTATAAAGCGATAGATACTATATCTAATAGTGTTATAATACCTATTACTAAACCGCGTTTTATAGTGGTCTTAGTCTTTACTTCTACTATATTATTAAGGTTTACATACTCCTAGTTAGCTACTCTTTCTTCCTTATTACTATTAATTAATAAGTACTCTAACTCTATTATTAATTCTACTAATCTTTATCCGCATATTGCTATAATATCTTAATTTAGCTTATAGAGTCAATCTTATTCTTTATCTAACTTTTTAGTTCCCTTAAGTTCTTATAACTCTAGCTCCTATAGCCAATAGCTTACGCTATACTTAGCGTCCTTATAAATCCGATATATATTATTATAATAAAACACAAAGTGCTTAATTAAACACTTATTAGTCCTGTATAATACACTTATATCCGCATTATTATACTCTAATAACCTAGTGCCCTTTACTATATAGTTACTCTAACCACCTCTATAGTCTCTAGCGAAATAACCTTATTTTCTGCAATTTATATAAGCTCCTTTTTTAAACCATTCTTCTTATTATAGAGTCCGCCTAAACATCTTCCACTATTAAGATCCCTAGTTTGGCCTTTACTCCTTAGTCCTATAATTACTTAATCCTTAACCTCTAGGTTTCCATAGTTTCTTATTCTATTTTTTAAATTCTTTAATACTACTTAGGTCTATTAGCTCTAGTCCACCATTCCATAGTTTATAACTCTATATCTATTACTACGTACTCTATGCCTTATATAACTATAGAACTCTATACTGCCCTTTTTTAGCTTATTCCCTTTAGTAGATCCTATTATTAATCTTTATTAACTGGTTAATTAATTTTTATATAGTTATTGTATCTTTTATAGAAATTATTACGTCCTAGACTTTCACTTTAAGTTCCTATTTATACTGTGCTATAAGCGCCCTATTATTCCATTTAACCTATATTATAAGTATTTAAAACTGCATTGTATACTTAATTGCTAAAGTATATTATACTAGGTTCTAGAGTTTTCTTTCCGCTATTATTATTGCCTTAAGGTCTCTAAATATCTATATTAACTGTTCTATAAACCCGTTCTAACTTAAAAATATATACTATACTTCTTAGTTAGTAGTTAATATACCGTTTACCTGTATCTTAGTAAGGTAAGGTCTAAACTATTTAAGTGCTCTTCCCAATAAGAACAGTCCTAAGTACGCTACTTGGTCCATAACCATTGCTAGTTTTACTCCTTCTTGCATTACCTTAAAGTATATTTGCGTAAGGAATCCTTTAAGTTTTAACTTCTCCCTAGAGAATTGCTTAATTAAGGGTAACTTAACCTTTGCTGCGCCAATGCCATTAATTTTGTCTTTAAGTGCTTTATTATTATCCTATAGTCTATTAACTATTTCTTATAACTATCTAACCGTAACTAGTTATAAATTAGTGTCTCTTATACTAGTGTCCCTACTAGTACCTAAGGTAGTTACTACTGTTAACGGCGTCGTAACTAGTACTTTTAGTGGTATATTATTCGACTTTATTAATACTATAACCTTAGTAGTGAATGTGTAACAAAGCCTTATAGGAAATACTATAGGAGACTTGCTAATAGGCTAGGTATATAGGTAAATAAGAAGTCAATAATATAATAATAACTAGTAGAGTGGTTGCCTAATAGATTCACTATAAAGAAAGGAACTATCTAGGTAGGGACTATAGTCCTTTAAATACATAATATGACTCCTATAAAATACTAAGTACGTAAAGTATACGAGGTACGTTTAGTATATAACGTTCCTTATAGATCCCATAGATCCCACGTTCCAAAATAGTAACATAATCTATTATATAACTTAGTTACCCCTTATCCCATAGATTAACTAGTTTTAGCGCCTCCCACGCTTCCACTACTAGTCCGCTTATGTCCTTTCTAAGTAGCCGTACTACTGCTAATATTAGGTCTATAACACTGGTTGCACACAGGCCACAGCTTTAAATACATAATTATTAGTGCAAGGGATAAGTATCTTTTTAGTAGCTAGGTTAACTACATGCTATATAGAGTCTATTATCTATATAATGTCTTTAGACGTTATTAGGGAGGCTACTACTACTACTGCCAAATTTAACAGCATTAAGGTCTATTAGGTTATTCTATAGTGCTAGTACTAGGGTATTATTAGGTAGTATAGGTTAATAGCTATTAATAGTACTTAGCTTAGCGGTATTTAACTTTATTTAGTAGGTGTAGTTTTATAGGTTATAGGCAAATATATCTATCTACTTACTCTAGCCCTTATAGTTAATATTACCAATCTTACAGCTAAGGGTAAGGGCTAGGTCCTTTATCTTAGGAGAAATATTCTTTTTAAGTAAATCTACTTTTTATTCCTTAGTCTTATTTACTTTAATTATTAATTTATTAAGCTCTACTTTTTAGAACTAGTAGTTACACTTACCCCAACTTAGGGTATCTAAATTATTTTTAGCTGCTTAGGTTATATCTATAGTCTTATAGTACTTCCTTATATATATAAATATAGACTCTTGATTAGAGAAGGTCTATTTACTTAAGTTATTTAAGTATATAAATAGTATATTAAGGCTATGCTTAATATAGTCGTAAGCCTTATCTATTAGCATGTCTAATATATAGAGGACTTTGTCTATTAGGGGTTTAAAGCACTATATTTCTCTAGAAAACGGCTTAAATTTTTATTTCTTAAATTTTAAAATTTTCTTACTTTTTAGTTAGTAATCCCTTGCTATTAAATAGGGTTAGGTCTTTTACTTTACACTTTTTTTACGGGGTTTAGTTAAAAGAGGATAGTTAGTAGTGGTATTCTTATTAGTAATAGTCTAGGTAAGTATAGTAATCTAAGAGCTTAGGTTTTATATAGTCTTAGTATATATTAAAGCTTACTATTTATATTGTTTTATATATAATTTAAGTGTCTTAAGGGAGTTAATTCTATACTAAGCTTCTTTATATTAGAGCTTTATAGTTTGGCCTTTATTATAGATGGTTTAAAAACCGCTCTTAATACTAGTTAAAAAGGTTATATATATAGAGAGGTACTAGAAAGTTCCTACTACCTTAAGGTCCTTAGGATACTCTAGACCAATCCTAATTACCTAGGTAATATTAGGGTAGAAAGTATTAAAGAGATAGGTAAGCGCTTCGCGTATATTTGCCGATAAGGTATTATCTATATTATAGTCGCCCATTTTAAGGGATCTAGGTAATGCAATTAAAATCTATAAGGCTAGCTGTAATACTAAGATTACTTAGGACTATACTAAAATTATTTAAGACTATGGTATAGTATTGTTAGTCGCGCTAGGTCGCGATTATACTAGAAAAACAAAGACTATAGACTAGGGAGACGGAGATCGCAATGGGGCGTAAGAGGAGATACTATAAATTGTCACAGTGCCATAATATAGGTAGGCTGAACAACTACGTTGTGGTATAAAGAGGAAAAGAGGCGAAAGGGGTATTATATATAAGTAGTAGGGCCAGGCGCCAAGGCGCTAGTGGTAGGCCAGCTAATAGTAGGAAATAGTACGAGATAGTATAAAATAGTATGCGACAGGTCAGTGCCGTGACATATAGAGCCTTATATAGTAAGAAATAAGCCTTTAGTAGATCTCTCCATTAATACCATTAAAAGAAGAGGACTAGTAAGGACTAAAAATATCGTTAACGCATACTAAAAATTTAATTTAGATATAGTATATTGTAACAGGCGCTCCTAAAAGGTATATATTAAATAAGACAGATAAAGGTTTCACTAATATCCCACTAATATCCTAGAGAAGACATGGCCAGACAGACAAGGGGTAAAGGGTTTTACTAGTGTCTTAAAAGGATTATATAAGGAGCTGGTTCTCCTCTAGAGAAGAACTAGCGATTAGTCTCTAAATAGAAGAAGTTAGAAAGCATTTGTTCTTTAATACGTAAAGCTCGTTCTACCTTTAACTTACCTTCTACTTACCTATAACTCTTATTCTACACTATTAATTAGATAACTATACATTCTAGTTAGACTAGCCTCTTATAATTCTAATCACTTATAATCCTTTACAGAAGAAACGTACGGCTATTAATTAACAATAACGGGCCATATCTCCCTACCCCCTAAAATAACGCCCTTACCATAAGAGGCTGGTAGAGTCTCCCTAGAGGAGCGCATCCCCTTTACTTATAAAGGAGTAGATTAAGAAGCTATAGCTAGTCCATCTAGCTTTCTAAGACGTTTAGGAATAATCACCGCTAGGAAGTTATTAGAGTGGTTACTATATAAGACCTTATAAAAAAACAAAGGAGTTGGAAATATAATTGAGATAAGTATATTAAGACTACTAAAAACAATTATAAGGACAATTAGAAAAAGCATAGATACCCCAGACATAAAGCGGACTCAAAGGGGTAACGCTATACTATGCTATAACGTTAGATAAACCTAAATTCCGTATAAAGGAACCTAATAAGTATAATAGTAATAGTCTCTGGAACTATAATCATTTTATCCGTTAATATAAAACTAAGTTTTGGCTAGATCTAAAACGTTACTCTAATAAGTATAATTAGACACTAATTGCTTCTACCTTCCTACGTGGCACTATTAAGAGTTTATAGACACGCTATAAGAAGAAACTTACCACACCCTTTAAATTTAGCAAATTTAAGTCCTAGTTAGTTAATTAGGTCCAAGACCCTATTAATTAAGGAATAGATTATAACTAGTAATACTATAATATAAAACAGTAAGAAGGCCAGAGTGTAGTCCAGTTTATAAACTACTTAGAAGAGCTAGAAGACAATATACCCTACTTAGACCTATAGGACGACGCTATATAACTTTATTAGCTACTTGCTAAGTTATAACCTAAGATTTAACAGGCTATATAGGAGAAGAGCGAAATTTCTACCTCTTAAGAAAAGCTTATCTCTAAAGCCACTTAGATTAAGAATGCTAAAAGAGACCATCTGGGCAAGTAAAAGGAATAAGACGCCAATAATAAAGAGTATAGGACTAAACCTCGCTTTAACAACAGGGGAAGATTCCAACTTAACCACTCTATAGAAGGACAACGCAAGTAGGCCTTACAGCCCTAAAGCAACACTAGTTAACCCTAGAATAATAATAGACAAAAACCTAATCTAAATAAATGGAATTAAGAGATACGCGTTTACTATAACTATAGTAAAAAGGGCCATATTTAGCACTCCTACTGGCAGAAAAAGTAAAAGTTAAAATTAGGAAAAGAGAGAGCCTAGTGGACCTTTACTCCCTTACACTAGGCTAGTAAGAGAAGAAGGAAGTAAGCTGCCGTATAGTTATTCCCATCTCTATTTAAGTTAATAATAAATAGGTAACGCAAGACTGCCTTATAGACAGCGGCGCGACCATAGGGTTTATTTCTTAATTACTAGTAAAAGAATTAGATTTGGACCTTAGTGGCTTATAGGTACGCACTATTTAAAGCATTAGAGGCTACTGGATTCCGTACTATAGGGAATAAACTTTTTCCGTAGCCAGCCAGGACCGCGATAGTCTATAGAATATATAGGAGATACGCTTCCACGCTACAGAAATTAAGGGGTATAACCTTATTTTAGGATACCTATAGCTTTACCAAGTTAATCTAGACATTAATTAGCCTTCCGCTTTATATTGACACCAAAAGTCTTAACCACGCATTATAGTTAAAATTAAAAGACTTTCTTAAGCTATATGCAAGAAGAAGGGTGGGTATATGCCATATATGCTACTCTTAACCCCAAGAATAGGGATGCGGAGTATTTATTTTTGGATATCCGGCTATACGCAGTTAAGAAACCAGAAATTTTATAGGAATATATAGACCTAAAGGATATTACTAATAAAGAGGCTGTACACACCTTGCCTAACCCTATATTAATAGAGTATAAGATAGATATAGGAGACAATAAACCTCCTTTTAGACTACTATATAACCTATTAAAAAACGAGCTGGCAGTATTGCGTCAGTATATAGTAGACAATATTTAAAGAAGATAGATTTGGCCTTCTATAAGCTAGGTAGAGGTACTAATTATATTTATACCTAAGAAGGATAAGACCCTTCGCCTCTATGTTAACTATTAGGCGCTAAATAAGATTACTATAAAGAATTACTACTCGCTACCCTTAATAGGGGAGCTTATTAACAGACTATTGGGCATAAAGATATTTATAAAATTAGACCTAAAAGATATATACCATTAAATCCGGATTAAAGCCGGCAATAAATAGAAAACGGCGTTCTAAATATAGTACGGCCACTTTAAGTACCTAGGAATGCTATTTAGGCTCACTAATATACTAGTAATATTTTAGGCCTATATTAATAAGGCATTATTGGGCCTATTAGATACAATATATATAGTCTATTTTAATAACATTATAGTCTACTCTAATAACTATAAAGCATATATATACCATGTATAAATAGTACTAGAAAAACTACAGTAATATAAGCTCTATATAAACCTAAAAAAATGCTTATTCTATATTACTAGTATTAATTATCTAGACTTTATTATTAGCGTTAATAGAGTATTAATGGAGAAAAGCTAGGTAAACGCTATTAGGGAATAGCCATACCCTATAATGTTTAGAGAAGTATAGGTTTTTATAGGCACAGTGAACTTCTACTAAAGGTTTATTGTTTACTACTTATAAGTAATACTCCCAATTACCAATCTACTAAAGGGATCTAAAAATAGCAAGAAGTTAGGACCCTTTATATTTAGGGAAGCTGCTAAGTAGGCTATAGACTAGTTAAAGGATTTATTTACGTTAGCGCCTATTCTAATATACTTCTACTAGGAGCTATATATATACCTTAAAACAGATATATCTAGCTTTGCCCTAGGGGTAATATTATCTTAATTAAAAGACGGAGAATAGCATCCTGTGGCGTTTTGGTTAAGAAAAATAACCCCTATAAAACAGCGTTATATAATATATAACTAGGAGCTACTCGCGATAGTTACAGCAATAAAGTACTAGCAATATTATTATATGGGAAGCAATTATTCCATTAAAGTCCTTATAAACTATAATAACTTATAATACTTTATAACTATAATGGTGTTAAGCGGTTGATAAGCTAGATGGACAGAGGCACTATTATAGTATAACTTTAAAATTACGTACTACCCAGGAAAGATAAATCCCACTAATAGGTTGTTAAAATGTCCGGATTATAAAATAGAGAAGATCTAGGACAGTATAGAGGAAATAATCCCTATATTACAAAATTTACTCAGGAAGAAAGAAGAATCTTTCCCTAGAACTATAGAATTTCGTAATAGGGTAGAGGTCCTAGTAATATAGCTGCAAAGCACTATAATAATAGAGCCGTAGGATATAGTTATAGACTAGGTTATAAACCAAGCAGATATTATAAAGTTGGCATACCCTAGAATTAGCGAGAATTCTGCGGGATATGCTAAAGGTATTGCGACACCTTTAACTTAACGGCGTATTAGCTGCGAGTTTCCGGATCTAGAGGGGATAGGCAAGATACTTATCCGCAGCATAGCACACTGTATAACAGTAGGAGAATCTGCTAGCACTAATAGTTTAAAACGTCTTATGCCATGCCTAGGGTCTGTAATGGCGGCGGACGAAACGTATTAAGAAGAAGCTGGACCATAGGTGGCTCGGACCCTTTAAAATAGTTAGGAAAACTAAAGGAAATTAAGCCTATAAATTGGAATTGCCGAAATCATATCTAATATATCCCACATTTTATATTTCCTTATTAGAGTTATACTAAAGAAGAAATAGTATAGAACCACCCCTACTTAGCAAAATTAATAGGGAGCTAAAATATAATATAAAAGACATTTTAGACTAAAAATGGCGTTAAAAAAAACACAAATTTTTAGTTTAGGAAGGATACTTCTCGGCGTATAACAGTTGGGAACCTAAGGAGCACCTTTAGCTAGGATATAATATGGTAATTAAAACTTTCCTAAAGGCTATAAATTAGGATTTAGTAACGGTTCTAAATATACCATAGATAAGACAATGGGGAAGACCCTATAAATTAAAACTATAAGGTTAAGCACAGGTATTAGAAATAGGAACGTTTCGCTATTATAATAGGGATCCTAAAATCCTATAAGAGAAAGCTATAGGGATCTATATAAAAACCACTAGGATACTATCTAAAGAAGACGCTATTTAGGAATAAGTAATAGTACTAGAAGAAGGGGCCCTAGGGATTTAGAAGGGCTTCCTAGGGATAAAAGAAGAGTATCTAGTCTAATACTAGAGATATATAGTAGAGTTAATAATATAAAGAGAACCAAAAAGACATAGAGCGAAGACTTAGAAATTCTAAGAAATTATAAAGTACCCATAAGAATACTACCCATTCATTATATATGGAGATTATGGCGGTATGCTACTTTTATACAGACTGTTACTAAAAATAAAAATAGAGGCATCCCTAAAGTATAAAGTTAATTCCCAGTACTAGGGCATCTTAGAGGCACTAGAGAGGCACTATATAAAGCTATTTTATAAAAAGAAAGAAAGAACAAGATAATAACTTAAACACTAAAAGTAGTAATAGGAGCCTTCTCCTCCATCTCAACATTATTATTAATAGTATTATTAGCACTCCCATCCCTAAAAGTATTAGCATTCTTACTAACATTCTTTTTAGAGCGGTAGAAACTAGATGGACTACTATAGCCAGGGGACTAGCGGGGAGAATGTTTATCTTTATTACTATCTTTAGTGTTATTCTTAGGTTCCAAATTAGCATCTAGGCTGGGATTAGAAAGTTAATAACTAAAAAGTTAGTATAGTTCCTAAATATATTACTAAAGAGACTTATCTAGCTAGAAAGACCTGTGCAAAAGTATAAATATTATTATTTATAAGAACGAGCTGCTTATATGTGCTCCTAGATACTATATATCCAAAATCACTATATCTCCATAGCAGTAGAAACCCTTATTAAATTAAAAAGGCTATAAGTAATAAAGGACACCTTCCGTCCCTATCTTTTACTATTCTAATATAGATGGAAATCCCTAATAGTGTGTTAGAGCTAGCGAGCCTTATATATATAAACAGCGGGGATCTAATATAGTTAGTAAAATTTAGAATAGGATGGAATAAAAAATACCAGAATATAGGTCTTCTTTTAGCTATAATAGTAGGAACACTTAGATCTGTTCTTGCTAGAGCGCGGCATCTTATAGGTATAGGAAGGGTCTAATATAAGCGCATAAACGCAATAATGGTAGTGCTTTAGAGAAACTACTATAGGAGCAATAGAAGTGGTTTATAGTGCCAATAGAGTAAAAACAACGCCGCTGCCAGTCTAGGGACGCGTAGTACAATTACAAGCTATTGCGAGAGAATACTATAGGAAGTTAGTATTATTAAAGAGATAAAATAGGGATCCTATTACCTATAGACGCGTTATAAAAAGAGAACAGAGAAGTAGTAAAAAGAATAGCTAGAGATACGGAAGCTAAAAGCTAAGATATAATAAAAAACAGTCTGCTAAAAGGCGAGATAAATGGTATTATTAATAAAAAGACGTATAAGAGATAATAGCTTATAAATTAGAAGAAATTAATATTAAGACGTTATTATTAAGACCTATTTTAGGTAAATAGGGATAGTGGTTAGTTAATACATCGCACAGGACAACCTCCAGATCAGCTTATAACAAATTCTTATAATAAGGAAGGTAAATTCCATCTAATTTTTATTATTATTATTAAAGTTCTATTATAAAGGCACTATAAAGAGCTATAGTAGAAGAAGAGCGGAGGAATAAAAGATAAAGTAAGGTTTTATACTAGTAAAGAACTAGTAATAAGCCGCATTATAGAGTACCTTTCCACTAAAGAGCTTCCCTAGTAGTTTTAGTTGGAACTCTATAAGAGTTTATTAAGAGGTAAAGTTTTAGAGGACTAAGACCTTTAAAGGGGAGGTAATTATAACGGGCGCTTCTAAAAGGTACATATTAGATAAGATAGATGAAGGTTTTACTAATATCCCACTAATATCCTAGAGGAGACATGGTCAGACAGACAAAGGGCAAAGGGTTTTACTAGTGTCTTAAAAGGATTATATAGGGAGCTAGTTCTCCTCTAGAGAAGAACTAGCAATTAGTCTCTAAATAGAAGAAGTCAAAAAGTATTTGTCCTTCAATACGTAAAGCTCGTTCTACCTTCAACTTACCTTCTACTTACCTATGACTCTCATTCTACACTGTCGATCAGATAACCATACGTTCCGGTCGGACTAGCCTCTTACATATATATAGAATCCTATTCTATATAAAGGGCGGTTACTAAAACGCCTATCTTAAACGAATTTCTACTAAAGATTAAATATAGATATTAAAATATATATATTTGTTAAGCTTTATATTCCTTATAACAGCTCTAAGATTTTAACGGTCTAATTGGCTAGATCTTATTGATAAGAATAGGACACGAATTAACGTTGCAAGGGATAAAAATACACGAGTAAGTAATATAGAACACTATAATATCCATATACAAACTGGATCTTATATATTTAAAGAACTTCATTTTTAAGGATGCGCGGTAAATGTTAGGGAGATGGACGTGCAAAGCGCGTTCTCCCATATTTAGGTATGGGTGTCTCATAGTAAACATCGGAAATGTAGCTTTCCGACACCATCGACGCGGGTACTATTATGTAAGTAATGCGTTCTGCAGAATAGAGGCACCCCGTGTGCCGATAAGAGTTGTTTAAGGACCTTCTTTTGAATCTAAACCACCGAAAAGTAGATGATGCAGGTGAACCCCGGCTTGATTGAGCCTCATGCCGCTCAAAGAGCTGGATAAGGGGTATCCAATTCTCCCTGACACAGACAGGCATCGTATTAAAGCGTGGTTTCCCATGTCTTCTGAGTTATTTTCTGGCCTTAATCAGTTTCGGGAGCTTATTATCGCCGATCCCTGCTTGTAACCAGGGCGAAGATGACGCGGAAGACAAATCGAATCTTAATCGATGATTAAACGGAGAGAAATGGCTCAAGTGGCGGCTTCAGGATAGAGTTATGAAGCGAGCACTGCTGCTTGTTCCAACCAGGTTTTCGACTGGGCCTTTGAAATGGCTCTAGGAGTTTTAGAGCACCTTAGAAACAGTCCTTAAATAGTCGTGAAGACATCAATGCTGAATTTACGATGATGTACAAATTACCCTTCAAGCTCTACACCTCTCTTCGCAAAATACGCGACAGTTGACCAAATTACGCGTGTATATGGTACTTTGACATTCCGAAAGGAGTTCAAAAAGTCCCCAGAGGTCAAAAATAACATTTGGCTTAGTTTTCTCGCTACGACCTCGCGTTGAACCAGCGGAATACGAGAAGTTTTCCAGCAACCGGGTTTACTGCCGAGCCGTGGCTTCGTCATGCAACTCTGCTCTGAGCCTCCGCTATTTCCCTCGGCGATTCCTGTGGCCATGGGGATCGCGAGTTGGAAATTGTGCACCAATTGAAACGGATCGAACATGTTGGGTCCAGGGTGAACACGTACGTCGGCTAACACGAAAACCAAGCTTTTTCTGGACTAGACGCGTGTGGCTTGAACGATTCAGAAACCATCATTATCCAGGAACTGATTGCTTCGGAAAAATCACCGTTGTACCCAGCGGCATGCATTCCTCAATTTCGTTATATTGCCTTCTTGGCACGTCCATGATGCGTTTACTCAGCCTGATCACCACCTCGAAATCTACAAATTCTTCTCGGCCAGGCCACAATGCGCTTCCAGTGGCATATTGCGTTCGCTCTTTTCGAGGCTGCGGCAGTCCTAGCAGCCCCATCATGGTCCGCTCTTCAAGAATATAAATCGCGTCTTCCAAAGGTCATCTCGAGTAAGCCAAGCAGTCGGCCGAATCACCCAATTGGACCAAAACACCCCGGGAAACCGATGCCTTCGTCGCCGCCACGAGTAAAGTACTGCTATGTTAACAGCCACGGTAATGGGCAAGATGATTCCAACTACATTCTGGAGGCCCTTCACGAGTGCAACAATGGAGGCCATGTAGTGTTCTCTCAAGGAACTCAGTACATCATTGGCACTGCTCTGGACATGACGTTCTTGAAGCACATAGACCTTGGTATTGGCACGATCTTTGGCGTTGATTTGCCCCACCGCCGCTAATTATTTGATTCTACTAGACATCCAAGGCTACATCCAATTCACGAACGACACGGACTACTGGCAAGCCAATTCGTTCAAGCAGATCTTCCAGAATGCCACAACATTCTTCCAGCTTGGTGGAGAGGATGTCAATGTCTACGGCGGAGGCACCATTGATGGTAATGGGCAGATCTGGTACGATCTATATGCCTCCAACATCTACATACTCCGGCCCATACTCTTTGGAACAATTGGCTTGAAGGGTGGCTCCATCTCTGATTTAAATCTGCGGTTTTCACCTCAATACTATAACTTCGTCGCGAACAGTTCCGATGTCATATTCTCGAATATTTCTATCAGTGGAGCCAGTGTGAGCGCCAATGTTGCCAAAAACACAGATGGTTGGGATACATACAGGAGTAGCAATATTGTTATCCAAAACAGCAATATCAACAACGGTGATGACTGCGTTTCATTCAAACCAAACAGCACAGACATCATAGTCCAGAATCTTATCTGCAATGGTAGCCACGGCATCAGCGTTGGATCTTTAGGACAGTACATTGGTGAGGTAGACATTGTGGAGAACGTCTATGTAAGGCCTTACCTAGCTCTCCTCTCATCCTTGACCTACCACTCACGTGTAATACGTCAGGTCTACAACATCAGTATGTCCAACGCCTCCGACGGCGCCCGTATCAAAGTCTGGCCCGGCCTCCCATCCACGCTCTCCGGCGATCTCCAAGGCGGCGGTGGTACAGGTGCTGTCTCTAACGTGACATATGACACGGTGGAAATCACCAACGTCGATTACGCGATTGAAATCACGCAGTGCTACGGCCAGAAAAACCTAACGCTATGCAACCAATACCCGTCCTCTCTCACCATCTCCGACGTGCTAATGCAGAACTTCTACGGCACTACAAGTACCAAGCTCGACCCTATCGTTGGATACTTGGTCTGCTCGAGCCCGGATGTCTGCAGTGATATTACAGTCAGGGATATTGCTGTGCATAGTCCCACGGGCGGGGATAGGTTTACTTGTGCGAATATTCCAGAGACTGGGCTGCAGGTTAATTGTACTACTACTAATAAAGGCTCGAATTAGTAAAATTGAATCGTAGATAGATAATATCACAATCAAGGTTCTTTCTCTGCTGGTTGATAACCCAATTCTTTTGGTACTGCCTATTTTCTTGAAAGTCTAAATTGGTTAATTGACATGCTATCCGGGGGGGACGCAGCTGGGGATCTAAAATTATGTGGGAAAATAAACTGCTAGAGGGAATGGTATAAGTGTGGTTTTATACGGAGCGCTGTATGGAGGTCTACTCGGCTCCCTATTGATCCAAAGTTTTGGGCTGCTTTTCTTGAAAAGGAAATTAACCCCCAACCCCCTAATCGATATACGGACACCCCTCTACTAATATACCACGTAAATTCTACTTCCATCACTGTTGTACTTCTGACTACGAGCATATATTATATAACAACAATTCACAATTAAGGGGTTGTTCGGTTGCAAATCGCCTCCATTTCATATTTGTTCAATCCGTGCGCCTTTTAGTGTCGCCCGTTTTGTAATTAGTGGCGGCTAACTACCGTGGCAGAGCTTGTTCGAAGGCGGCCTAAATTTAGCCATACGAACTTCAACTGCCGTTCTGCCAAGGGCTGTCCATGCAAGTCGCGGTAAACAGCTAGGCTGCAGGACTTACAGGCGCAGATACAAAGGTTCAGTTGCTGCTAAGTAAAACTGCCGTATCGAGGCAACGCACGCACGCTCCAGAGTGAACCCGGGCGAAGTTAACCTATGCAAACTGTTCCTGCAGATGCCAAGCTCTTTTGAGCGGTGCTTATGCTGATGAACTGGGTAACTTCAGCCTTTGTTTCTCGGTAGGAAGAAAGACTTGACCGAATGCTTCGCATTTCTTAGCTAGTTTTGCTATGGAGCCCGTACCGGACCATATTTCGAAAACATTAGAACACTAAATTTGAAAAAGTATCTTATGCGTGTGCTATTACGGAAGAATATATCTATAGTTTATATAGCGTCCTTACTTAAATAAAATATTTTATAGCTAACCCTACTAGCTTTAGTAGGGTATTAGTTATAATTTATTAAAAGTTTAAAATAGAGCTTAGTTATAAAAGTGTCAGGTGAAACCTGAGTAAATAGTTATATAGCCGCAAGGTACGGGCGACCCTGGGGCGACCCAGGGGTGACTCGCCCGTGAGGCACGTGCACTGCACGTGCCTAGGGAAAACCCTTCCTACCTCGCACATAGACTCCTCCTTTTTCCCTTAAGGATTTGTCTGTCTATACAATATACCCTATTATTCTATTATTGGACTCCCTATCTATATCCTTACCTTATATTTAAATCCTTGCCAATCCCCTTAGGAGGATAGCCGGTTTAATTGTTCTATAATGCCTCTAAAAAGAAAACCAACGCTTGCACCCAATAGTAATACGCTAACGATATAACCGCTAAACGCCTTAGAATCTAGTGTAGACAATACCGCTAGAAATACACCAGCAGAATTTAAGCCACCTTCTAAACCTTAAAATAATTAGCTACCTGTGGATGTTAGAGACTAGTTTAACCTATATACCTAGGCTTAATAGGAGCTTAGTAAGATTACTAGTGTCCTACTAAATACTACTAATATAAAGGAGCTAGATAAGCTAGCTAAGAAATAGCCAACTTATAGAGTATTATTAATTTAATAAAGCCCTCCTATTGCCTCTTTAGTAAAGAGTATAAGTTACGTAGCAAACGCATACGCCGAATAAATCTTAACGCCCTAGTTAAGAAGTTACCACCCAATATTAGCGGTACTACTTAATAGCATTTTAACTGGTAGATTGCCGCAGTTAAGAACTAATTTAAGGTTAATAACGCTGACTATAACTATAAGTAACATATATAATGGGCTATTAAAGGTCTTATAAAAGAGAAGACAATTGCCTAACTAGTTTATTGCTGGTTAGGCACTAAAGATAAAGGTCCCTTACTATAGGATAAGTTTAAGACTATGGTCTAAGACCAGATTAGGAACCCCATAGTAAGATATTTTAATAATACTACTATATACTATATGCTGTTATAAAGGAGAACTAGAGGTTTAACATCTTCCTAGCCTATATATATAGCTTAAAAGACCTCTTCTTATATACCCCTTTTATCAATCCTAAATAATAGGTAGACTTTTAGTTCTTATATCTCCCAGCCTACCTATAAGCAGAGCTCTTCCGCTAAAACTTTACCTAACAGGTAAGAACCGCTAAGGACCTCTTTAATAAAATCCGCTATACAGAGTAATTGCTTAATACTATAAAGCTTGCAGAAGATTGTATAAGTAGTAGTGGTAAATTATCGCGTATAAAGCGCGGTTATAGTATAGGCTCTGTAGAGTTAGGTTTGGGGAACAGAACCTAAAAAGGGCAATACTTTAAGCAAACTCCTAGGGAGAACACCTAAAAGCTAGACGGCCTAGGGGACCCCCTAAACGCTAGTGCTACGCACATAAGTTAAAGGAGACCTATAGGCAACTACTGTAAAGAACACTAAAAGCAAACTAGTAAAGATAAGTTAGGCCAGCCTTTAGAAAGCCTAAAGCCCTAGTAGCGCATCTCTTTTAACTATAACTAAGGCCTAACATAGAGGGAGAGAAAAAATATATTGTGGTATATGTTGCAATAAATACGCCCTAGGGTAAAATCTGCCTACGTTACTTATATAATAATAGGTGCTAAATTAACCTTATTAACTAAGATGTTATCTATAGGTTTAACCTGCCTATAAGCTACGCGCTAAATTTACGTAAACCTATTATACGTTTCCTTAATAGCAACCAGATAATAATCTAGGATGCCTATAATCTAACAGTTACCACTAGCGACTCCTAGGGTACCCTTTGCACTATTAGCCCCTAGACCTTTTAGGGTAGCTTATTTAATAGTTATAATATAGTTCTTAAATAGGATTAGCTTATAGAAGCAGATCTATTAATTAGCTTTTATTCTAGATAATTTATTTAGGGTACTTTGGACCCTAAACGCCTCTAGATAGTTACCCTTAATACGCTCCTAGCAGATATTAAGGCTAGCAAAATAGTCTATTTACTATAGCTAGAAGACTCCTTCTTTACGCCGGTTATAAACATAATAGAGGACCTGTTATTACTAGCAGCAAGTACCTATACAGACCCTCTAGATATAGAGATACTAGTTATAAACATAATAGAGGACCTGTTATTACTAGCAGTAAGTACCTATAAAGACCCTCTAGTGCTGATATAGATCACCTTAACTTAGGGGGGAGGTAATTAAAACCCTAAAACTATTAAGTATACTACAGTAGAGCTATATATACTCTTAGTGCGAGTATACCTATAAAACGCATATTAGCTACACCCTTCTTTTTACTGGCTCCTAGAAGCACACTACTATATAATAGTCGCTTTAACCTCTATAGGCTCTAACTTACTAGGTGCATATAAAGAAGAAATTAATATCTTTTTTAATAAGCTAGCAAGTATACTACCTTAAAACTCTAAGTACAACCATATAATTAACTTAGAAGAAGGCAAGACACTACTATAGATGCCTATCTATAACCTCTTATAGAAAGAGTTGTAAATCTTATAGGAGTACCTAGAGAGTGCTCTTAAGAAGGGCTAGATTAGGCCTAGCAAGTCGCCTACTAGAGCACCTATCCTCTTTATACCAAAAGCAGAAGGTATAATGCGGCTATACATTAACTATAGACGCCTAAACAAGATCATAATTAAAAACCGGTACCCCCTACTACTAGTTAGCGAACTCTTTAATAGGCTTAGCTATGCGAAGATATTTATAAAGCTAGATATTTATAATGCGTACTATAGAATTTGTATTAAAAAGGGAGATAAATAGAAGACCGCATTTAAGATACGCTATGGTTACTTTAAATACCTAGTAATATCTTTTAGTCTTACTAATGCCCCTATAACTTTCCAGAGCTATATTTAAAAGGCCCTAGGGACCCTAGTGGATACTATCTATATAGTTTACCTAGATAACATTCTTATCTACTTAAATAACAAGGATAAGTACGTTAAGCACGTTAAGCAAGTACTACAACAGCTCCGTACTTAGGGCCTCTATATTAAACTATTAAAATATATCTTTTATACTAAGAACATTAAGTTCCTAGGCTTTATTGTTACACCTAAAGGTATTATAATGGATCCTACCCACGTAAAAGCTATTAAGGAATGGCCGAAGCCTAAGTCCTATAGGGATATCTAGGTCTTCCTTAGCTTCGCTAACTTCTATAGGCGATTTATCTGGAACTATTTAGATACTGTATACCCCCTATATATATATCTTATATAGGTATATTGCGACCTAATATTAGATAGGAAGAAGTAGAAGCGTAAGAAAGGGCCTACTAAATAGTATTAACCTTAGTCTTGGCCTAACAACGCTTAGTAGGCATTTTATAAGCTACGCGCTGTATTTATATAGGCTCCTCTACTTCACTACTTTAACCCTAATCTACCCCTAATAGTAATTACTAATGCTTTTAATTATGCCTATGGCGGTATACTTCTACAGCCTTTTAGGTAGGGAGATTAACTCCACTAGTACCTAATTACTTATTATAGTTAGAAGCTTACTGGCCTAGAAGTGCGGTATAATACATATAATAAGGAATTACTCGCTATAGTGCAATGCTTTTAGACATAGCGCTACTACCTTAAGCACGCCGCATATATAACGCGCGTGCTCTACAATTATAATAATCTTAGGTACTTTATAACTATAAAGAGCTTATTTACTTACTAGGCCCAGTATACTAAGAAACTGGCTAAGTTTGATTTTAAGATTAAATATAAGCTAGGCAAAGCAAATCCCACTAATATACTATCCTAGCGCCCGGATTATACTAAAGGCTTTAAAGATAGCAGTAAGAGGACAGTCCTTAATACTATACTGCCTATATTATAGTAAAAGTTGCGGGTTATAGGCCTTGTAGGCGGCCCTGGTGCTACTATACTAAACTAGTAAGTAGTATATGTGCAGTATATAAGCGACCCTTGTAAATATAGCGCTGGCAGACTAAGGTGTCCTACCATTCTCTCTAAAACCTTCTTAACTGGCCTAATGGCATTTAACCCTAGGGAAGATCCCTTAGCCTAGGCGACAGTCCCCTGTAACAACCTAGCGAGTTACCTACGTATTGTATATTACTTTATTGGCACCAACTTTGCGCAGAGTCTTATGCTACGGCAAGAGGTAGTAGTAGCTGCTTTAGCCAAAACGGCGTTTACGGAACACCCCCCTAAGTCACCAGTTAATTTTATTTATAGAGTATAAAAAAGGGACGCCTTTATACGCTCTATATATAATTAGTTAACCTAGGGATAGGTTCCTACTAGTAATAAGGATTATACCCTTAATAATTAAGGACTTTTAAGGTAAAACAATAAGGTCTAGATGCTAAATTATATACTATTATAATAGGAGATCCTTAAGCGGAATTATAATAATCCTATAGATGGCCACTATGGATTTAACTATATCTATAAGGTAATTGCGCAGAAGTACGCTTAGAATGGTCTTACCAAAGATCTCTATAAATACTTAGATAATTACAATGCCTACTAATACTATAAATCGCGCCGCTATAAACCCTATGGTAAAATATAGCCTCTCTAGGTCCCTACCTAAGCCTAGCGATATTATTTACTTAACTTTATTATGGATCTCCCTAAGTCTAAGACTCCTAATAGCGTAGAGTATAACTCTGTCCTTATCCTTATAGACCATTTTATAAAGCTAGTGCGCTACTATCTAGTACGTAAGATAATTAATACTATATAACTTGCAGAACTCTTATTTAGAGTCTTTGTATAAATAGGGCCTTTAGATAATATTATCTTTAATAGGGGTAGTATATTTATAAGTAAATACTAGAGTACTATATGCTACTATCTCCGCGTTTAGCGTAAGCTTAGCACCACATTTTACCTATAGATAGATAGTTAGACGGAATGCTAAAACTAGGAGCTTAAGGTATACCTATATATATTTACAAACTAAGAATAGTCTAATTAGGCCTCCCTACTTAATAAAGTAGCCTTTACCTATAACTCTAAGGTCTATACTATAATAAAGTGTTCCCCTATTAAGCTTGCCTATAGCTAGCTGCCAAACGTCCTAAATAGAGTCCTAGATAGCGTCTAAGACGCCTAGCAAGATAGAGAGGGGCCTAAGTTAATAAATGTTAAACTTATAGAGACGTATCTACAACGCCTGCGCCTTATATATAGGGCAGTAGCGGCGTTAATAATATACGCCTAACAGCTTTAGGTAAAATACTATAATTGTTACTATCTAGCTAAATATTTCGCCGTTGGTAAACAAGTCCTACTCTCTTCTAAGAATATCCGCACAAAACGTCCCTATAAGAAACTTAATAGCAAGTTTATAGGACTGATTTAGATCCTATAGTGTATAGGGCAGTAAGTATATAAGCTAGAGCTCCCACCTGCTATAGCACGGCTCTACCTAGTCTTTTATGTCTCTTTACTAGAGCCTTATAAGTTACGCCCTAGGTTTTACCCCCTAGCAGTAAAAGAGCTTAAGGAAGGCAGCTGGGAAATAGAAGCAATTATTACCTACTAGGATTGTGCTAGATAACTATAGTACCTTATTAAATAGCTAGGATGGCCAAATAAGTATAATAAATAGAAATACGAGATAGAACTTAAAAATTGTTAATAACTGCTAGATAAGTACCGTAAGCGGGATACCCTAGCCTTATAGCTAAAGCGCAGGCGAAAAGCAAGCACTGCTACTAAGATATAACCTATATAAAAGCAGAGCAGAGGACGTCCCAAGGGATTAAAGAATAAGTTCACGCTTATAGTAAGAACTGCGGCATATATATAGGGTAAAGCGTGATTTATTAATATCCTATATAAGCTACACTCTAACGCAACCTAGTTGTGCTAGCGACTTATAGGTAACTCGCAGGTAAGGCTATAGCAACGTTAATAACAAAACTTAATTTAGAAAATACCCTTTCTAGACCTAGTCCGTTACTCTATACTAGCTTAGCAGATTATTTATATTAGAGAATAGGCCCGCTTTAACTAGGGTCTACTTAATTAGGGTCTAAGACCTTCTAGTAACTTACTAGCAGCAACCTATACTAATAACTTATACTATTCCATATATATGCTATATAAATAACATATAAGGCTAAAGCATGGGTTAGTAGTGGATTTAATAGGCATATAGCCTTACCGTCTATAAATCTGGCTATATATAAGTAATCTATAACCTACCCATAAAGTATACACAGCGCTATGCCGGTATAGCGTAAGGCTAAAGTAGGGTTAGTGGCAGATTTAACAAGTATATAGCCTTATTATCTATAAATTTGGCTGTATATAAATAACCTATAACCTACCCGCAAGGTACTAGCAACCTACCTATATAAGTAAGCTTTTAGAATATTTCTAATAGTCTACTAAATTTAGGCAACAGCGTTAAGCTCTACTAGCTCTAAGTATTAAGTGGACTAATTAGGAATTTCTATACCGGGCATAGAAAATTACTATTAGCTTAGTTAAATATGGGGGAGTCTTAGTAAGGCAAATCTAACTAATTAAATAACTTTAACCACTGGTTAAAGTTCCTTAATATCTCCGCGCCGCGCATATATACTACCTATCTCTCTATATACAGAATCAAGACACTCTTTCCCCTCTAAAATTTTTTCTTATTAAGGTTTTTTATGGGGGTTTATTAAGGCTTAAGTATATAAAGAATTGGGGACAATCCTTTTAAAGGGGGGGGCATTGTTAGGTAAAACCTAAGTAGATAGTTATATAGCCGCAAGGTATAGGCGACCCTAGGGCGACCTAGGGGTGACTTGCCCGTAAGGCACGTACGCTGCATGTGCCTAGGGAAAACCCTTCCTACCTCGCACACAGACTCCTCCTTTTTCCCTTAAGGATTTGTCTGTCTATACAATATACCCTATTGTTCTATTATTGGACTCCCTATTTACATCCTTACCTCATAAAAAGGATATAGATTATTTTAATTTCTATTAAATATTGGAGGATTAGAAAGCTTTTTAGATTTTATAATAGGTATTAGGTTTATTATATATATAGGTTAAGCTACTATTACTAATTTAGTATTTATATTTAATAGGCCAGGTTTAAATACCATTATTTTAATCATATTTATAGGTATTACTATTAGGGGTTTTAATATAAGTGCCTTAACGTTATAAAGTTTATTATAAAGTGCTTTAATTAATTACTAATACTAGGCTTTTAGTACAGCCCGCTACTAAGCTAAGGTATCTATAAAGAACGATTATATTATAGTTAACTATTCCCTAACTAGGGTTATAATACTCGAGGTTATTAAAGGGGATTTAGGTTCGTTTACTATTTTAATAGTAGTTATTTTAATATAACGTAGTATAAGTATAAGAGTACATATATTAGGTCCCGCCGCGCTTACAACAAGTTCGCAAGCACTTTCAGTCTTTTTAGCCGTATGGCGACATAGAGGCGGGCCACGTTATAATAAGGGCGCAAAAAGACTTTAGGGAAGATTTAAAGGAATAATATAAGTTCTATCTAAATCTAAGGATATATATCTCTTATAGAGAATAAGATGTTGTGTAAAGAAGAGAAAGGGATAACGAAGAATTTTATAATTAAATAGTTAGGGGTCTTAGTGGTTGATACATGCGCATATGTGCACGCGGTCTTCGATAGTAAGGTTTTTATTTTCAATATTAGCTAATTGGATTAATTAATATTGTTACTAATTAATATTGGCGAGTATTGGCGAGTACCAGCCATATTTATAATATTTGCAGATCTTCTTAGCACCCTATTAAAAAAATTATCGTACGGATAAATTATTAAATATTATAGCTTCTAAAGTAGACTTATTACTTTTTATGCCTATATTAGACTCCCTTAATATAAGGTCGCCACTATTCGTATACCCCCTAAATAATACACGTACACCCCCCAATTAATACGCATACACCCCCTAATTGATACGCATACACCCCCTACCTTATTTAGTTTAGATACTTCCTCACTAAGTTTAGACGCTTCCTTACTAAGTTAGAACATCACGTGCGCTTGACTTTTTTGCGCCTGTATTACGAAAATCAAAGTGCGCGCTACGTAACTTTTATAACTACAACACCACGATTAAGTCTTAATTTTAGTTATAGTATAAGTGGTAGAGTCTAAATTAGATTTGGAGCGCGCCAAAGAAGCAATTAATTAGATTGCTTAGTGCTTTGTAAGGCATCGCGCGAACTAATTTGGGTGCTGCCACCGCGCCCGCGCCCGAGGGGAGTTTTCGCACGGTTGGTGGTACCTACTTATTAGTTTTTAACCGTCTATTTTCTCGCTCTCTCACGGGGGCTAAGCCTAGATAGGCTAGTCTATATACGGCTTCACGCATAGGACACGGTGTTGGTGGATAACTTCGTTATTTGCGGCACGGAGGCCTCCATAGGCCGTGCAGGCCCGTAGGCGTAGATCTTGGCCTCAGGCGTCGCGTTAATAAGGCTGTAGAGCCTTTAAATTAAGCCGCTTAGAGGCCTAGCTCTCCGCCAGCTGCATATACCGGAGGAGACCCCCTAACGCACTCCTAAGAGGCAACTATCTACGGGACGGTGGGAGGGTAGAAATAAGCTATAAGAGCCGTTATGGCGTTAAGAATTAAGCTCTGTATAGAGGTTGATACATAATTAAGCTTAAAAGTCGCAGAGTTTCCAGATCTCTTGGCGCTATATAACTCACTAAAAATAGACCTCTCTATCTATTTTCTCGCTCTCTTATAGGGGCTAAGCCTAGATAGGCTAGTCTATATACGGCTTCACGCATAGGACACGGTGTTGGTGGATAACTTTGTTATTTGCGGCACGGAGGCCTCCGTAGGCCGTGTAGGCCCGTAGGCGTAGATCTTGGCCTTAGGCGTCGCGTTAATAAGGCTATAGAGCCTTTAAATTAAGCCGCTTAGAGGCCTAGCTCTCCGCCAGCTGTATATACTAGAGGAGACCCCCTAGATAATATCCATGCTAAACCTAGGGTGTGTATAGTGTTAAGGTCACGCCTAGGCCGCTATACGGGCCGTTAAGGCTGTAGAGGAGAAGGGGAGTGGAGTTCTAGTTAGGAACTAGTAGTTAAGGCAGTATAGCACAGCCAGATTTGTTAAGAAGTAGGCCTAAAAAGCGTTAGAGGTTTATTAGCTTAGCGTTTAGATCTAACTATTAAGTATACTACTATTGTAGGCGTGTTAAACGGCGCCCTTGCAAAAGCTATGGCTAAGGTAGCTGCCGGGCTTAACCCCAAGATCCAGCAGCCCGGTTATAAGGCGCTTAAGAAAGTTATTTCAGTTAAAAATAGCCCTCTTAAAGCGAAAGAGCGGCTAGCCTAGCTTGCGTGGGTTTAGTATAAAGAGGGCTTCTAGCGCTTCTACTAGGCAGGCGCTATCTCTAGATCTCGCCAGTATAATATTAACGCCTTTATAAGCTCTATCCGTCTTACTACGCTTAAGCGTAAGCCTAGCGTGGTTAGCTGTAAAGCGTACGTTACCTCTTATAAGCTTTATAGCGGTGAAGGTCTTGTCGTCCTTCCTGTTGGCTGTATTATAGGTGAACTCTCCTACTCTTATAAAGCCGGTAAAGGCGACTTGGTAGGCAGCCGCGAAGTTAACATTGTTAATTAAGGGCCAGGGCGGTCTACGGCTAAGGCCTCTAGCCTAGGGTAGCACGAGGCAGCTTAATAGCTACAACACTAGGGCCTTTAAGAGAGGCCGTCTCTCTCTAGTTACCCATTACTTAAATAGTCGGCGGCCACTGTCTATAAGGCGGCGGACGTGCTTATTATTAAAGGCCTTTAGCAGGAGGCGTCTATCTACATACACTGAGTGGAGGGCGGAGAGTCCTTAGAGTACAAAGTTAGGGCATAGCTGCTTCTGTAATAAGGACCCAAACAGCCATATAGTAACCCATCTAGCTAGTAAGTCTGCTGTGGCCAGCTATAGGGCAACTCCGTTTAAGGTGTAGAGTTTCTTATAGCTGTTCTAGTACGATTTATATGATAGCCTTATGCCAGTAGATAGGCCGTTCTAGAGTAGCCTTAGGTAGGCGTCGCCGAAGGTATAGGTCTCGTTCTCTTTCCAGAACCAATTAGGTGGCTTAAGGGTAAGAGGTTGCTTAACTATAGGCTTATATTAGTAATCCGCTTCCTATCTAGACGTAAAAGAGTATCTGTTAACGCATTATCCTTTAAGGAGAGCTATATTGGGTATAGGTCTATATCTCACACGGCCATAAGCAGGAGGAGTTGTTTAAGAGGGGCGTTTACTATACCTTTAATATATCCTTTCCGGAGGCCCTAGAGCGCGGTAGAGCTGTCAGTATATAGGACTGCTTTATAGCCGTGCCATAATTAGCTAAACAGCTAGAAAGTAATAAGGATTACCTCCGCCTTTTTAATGTTGATATAGGCCGTCTTAAGCTCCGGCTCGACGGCTATTATTACAGCGTGGGCTAGTAGAAGGTATAAGGCATAGTCCCGCCAAGAGGCGTCTATATTTAATAATTTAAAGTAGAAGAGGCCAAGGCCGGCGTCTAAGGCGTCTATAATAACGTGCACTAGTGGCCTAGCAGCACTGTTAAGGAAGCGGACTCTGTTAAACTATAGTAGTAGGTCTTTCTACCATTTAAGGTCTTCTACAAGGTCCGCTAGCAGTTGGCGCCAGCCAGCGCGGGCTATAGGGGGAAAGGCCGCAATAAATATAAATAGTGGACGTAGCTAGGTCCTTCCAAGGAGCACCACCTGCGCGTAGAAGTTAAGGTAGCTGGCGAGTAACTACGCCTCCATTAGCGTTAGGCTACCTCTATTAAGTGCATTAGCCACGGCCTGGAAGACCCAGAGCTTCTTATCTATAGGAAGCCTGGCCTCTATAGCCTCGCTGTTAATTTCTACGCCTAGGACTATAACGTAGGTACCTTGTTCGTCCTTAGAGTCGTTCCATAGGATGCTAAGTCCGTCTATAATAGCGCGGTAGACTATATTAAAGCGCTCTTAGAGCTCCAGCTAAGAGCCGCTCTAGTAGGTAATAGAGATAAAGTTATCTAGATAGTAGTTAACGGACTAATTAGATAATAGCGCGGTAAGAATCTATTATAGTCCTTCTATAAAGAGGTTAAATAGGAATAGGGCAGTAGCTAGGCTAAATAGAAGGTAATGTTTAATATATATTACGCCGTCCCATTTAAAGCTAAGTAGCGGTTGGTAGTAAGGTGCAACTAGTACCATACGGAAGGCGTCCTTAATATCTTGCTTAATAATAAGGCAGCCTCTTCTGGAGGCTATAATTATATCATAGATCTCTTAGAGTTGTAGGTATAAGAGGTAGCTATAGTGGTAAGAAATCCGCTGGTTGATTCCACACCCCAGCGGGTATAATAGGTTGTGTATACAACGCCAGCCGCTATTATACTTTAGAACTAGCCTAAGTGGCGAGATAAAGGTGTTAGTTATTAAAATCTGGACCTATTTAGCCAAGAGGTCACTCTATAGCTTATCTATAATCACCGCTGGGTCATTAATAGGGTGGTTTAGGCTACGGGAGTAGGCTAGCGGCCCTATATATCCTATTTGGGCGCCAAATGTGATAATAGCGGGTAGTAGCGTTTTTAGGTTGCCTGGGTATATCGCAAGTAGCCTTACCCAGGCCAACGCGTGTAGTGGAAAGGGTGAGTTTAAAATCAGAGGCTTAGAGTTATTATAGGTATCAAACAATAGGTATATATTTGGCCGCTCCAGCGGCAGCTTAAGCGCTTTAAGCGCGGTTATAGTCGCTTCCTAGGCAAGTTAGTATACTAGGGTTAGCTCTAGGGCCTTAATAGGCCCCGTAAATAGGCCTAGCAGGCCTACCTTAATAGGCAGGAGGCCATAGCCTAGCACAGACGGGTAGACTTTGTCTATAGAGTTAACGTCTACACTATCGTCCATGCTAAGGCTCCAGCTTCACTTCTTTATGCACACTATAGCGGCGTGCTTGTTAGAGCTGCACTTATTGCACTTATGCTTCCTTTTACACGCGTTAAAGAAGTAGGTGCTAGTATTAAACTTATCGCAGACCTGGCTCTTAATATTGCTCTCACAGGCCTGGCATATACAACTCTCCCTCTTTAGTGGCCTTGTGTCGGCCATAGCTAAAGCAGGAAGGATCTTATCCGGCGTTAAAAAGGAGTCCTTAAATTAGGTTAGTATAACTATCCAATTAGAGTCTAGTTCGTTGGTGTTAATTATATATTAATACCATTATATGGCGCATGAAAGCACTATGTCTTTCTATTTATAGATCTGGGCCCAGTTTAGGACTATATTATAGAAGGCTAACATCTTAGGCACAATAGTGTGGTAATCCAGAAATAATCGGGCGACGATTTGGGCGTATATAATAAAGCAGTACGACTATATAGTATAAAAGGCCCTAAAGTCCTTAAGGGCCTTTTTCTTCTTTAAATTGGGCGGAGCCTCCTTACTAAATGGGGCCTAATATTGCCTAGCCTGGCGAAGGAGTGGAAGCTGCTCAGCTGGCCGGAATTTATAGTTATATATCTGCAGCAAGATCTACTAGGGGATACCTAGAAATCTAATGGCCACCAATAAGATGGTAGAAGGGGCTGGAGCCTTACCTATTTCCTTAACACTAAGATTTAAGCGCTTCTGACAAAGCGTTATATCTAGGTGCTTATCAGCCGTCCGCTTACTGCTGGCCTTTGCGGCCTCCAGGAGCGTAGCGAAGTATTCTAACTTTATAGCCTCCGGCATAAGCGCTAGCACGGCTGGGTTAATCTAGTTGCCTATACAGCGGCCCACAGCGGCCGTAGGCCGCTCGTTGCCCCGCTCTATATTTAATAACGTGTTGCTAGTCATAGTGGTGGCTAGTATTAGGGGAGAGTTTAGGGCGGGAAGGGAGGAGTTTATATAGGCAGAGGGAGGAATATACAATTAACGACTAGCTAGCGATTCGTGGCAACGTATAGAAGAGTATGCGATAGAAACAAGCTATGAGAGCCGTTATAGCGTTAAGAATCAAGCTCTATATAGAGGTTAATGTATAATCAAGCTTAAGAGTCGCAGAGTTTCCGGATCTCTTGGCGCCACGTAACTCGCTAAAAATAGACCTCTCCAGAAAATTAACACTATATAGCTGCCCTTTGGTAAACTTATAGATATCATTAAGCGCAAGCTTCTAAGAGTCGTACAGCTTTAATAGAGGTGGGTTAAGAACCATAGTGCATTTAGGGGGGGGCACGCACTTTGATTTTCGCGATATAGGCGCAAACAAGTCAAACGCATATAATGTTCTAACTTAGTGAGGAAGCGTCTAAACTTAGTAAGGAAGTATCTAAACTAAATAAGGTAGGGGGTGTATGCGTATTAATTTAGGGATGTACGTGTATTATTTAGGGGGTGTATAAATAGTGGCGACCTAATATAAAGGAGTTATTAAACTGCTAGTAAAAGAAGACTTTTAACCTATAGATACTAGTTAGTAGGGATTTGCTTTATAAATCCTATCCCTTTATTATACTATGCTGTAAGGGCTGCTTATAACGGAGCCTTATAGTAGTTACTATGGTGGACTCATTAATAGGCTAGGTGTGTAGGTAATAAGAAGTTAACAATATAATAGTAACAAATAATAACTGGTGGAGTAGTTGCCCAATAGATTAACTTTAATTATATTCTAAGATTCACTATAAGGAAGAGAACTATCTAGGTAGGGACTATGGTCCTTTAAATACATAACCGTACTCCTAAGAAATCCTCCTTATACGTAAGGTACGTAGTGTACATGGTGTACGTAAGTACGCCCACCACGTTCACTACGTTCGCTATATATAGGCTGTTACGGACGCTTTAAGTACAATGTTACGACTACTTGGAGAAGAGACGGCGGAAGCTAGTTGGTTAATACAGGCACGGTCCAGGATGGATCTAGTGGAACTATATAACGAGGAATGGTAACCAAAGTCACGTGGTATTGAACGCGTTGACTGCATTAAATAAGAGGAACGTTATGTTTAACACAGATAACACGTACCTTATATATAAGAGAGGATTTCTTAGGAGTACGGTTGTGTATTTAAAGGACCTCAGTCCCTACTATAGATAGTTCTCTCCTTGTAGTGAATCTTAGAATATAATTGGAGTTAATCTATTAGGCAACTACTCCACTAGTTATTATTACGTTGTTGATTTTGTTTATACCTATATACCCAGCCCAATAATAGAACCTACCGTAGTTTCTGCTACAAGGTTCCGTTATACATTCACTACTAAGGTTATAGTATTAAACAGCGAGATTAAATAATATGCCACCTAAAGCACCAGTCACAATAACGTCAACGGCAGCCACAACCTTAGGACCAGGAGACACTAGTATAAACGATAGGGATTCTTAAGTGGTTACGCGAGGTTAGTTATAGGAAATAGTTAATCACTTACAAGACAATAATAGGATACTTAAAGAACGTATTAATGGAATTAGAGCAGCAAAAATCAAGCTACCTTTAATTAAACGATTTTTAGGAGAGAAGTTAAAGCTTAAGGGATTTCTTATACAGATGCACTTTAAGGTTATACAGGAAGGAGCGAAGTTAGCAATATTGTTAGATTAAGTAGCCTATGCAGGATTGTTCCTAACGGGGAGGGCACTTAAGTGGTTTATACCATATCTTACGGAGATATAGGCTAATGGCATAACAATAACTAACTAGGACATACGGTATATATTTACTAGTTAGAACGGGTTCGCGGAATAACTAACGCAGATATTTAGAGACCTAGAGGCTATAACCACAGCGGAACAAAAGCTTTAGAATTTAGTATAACGCACTTTAGCAATTGAGTATATAATATAGTTTTAAACACTAGCTATGTAGGTTAAGTGGAATAATAAGGCGCTTATAGCATAGTATAAATAGGGACTTAAGGCTAAAGTCTAGGACATAATTATCCTAATAGAAGATGCGGATACTCTAAGGGAGTTAATAGATTAGTTAATAAAGATTAATAATAGGATCTACTAAAGGGAATAAGCTAAGAGAGGGCAAAATAGAGTTCTATAGTCGTATAAGGCGCAGAGTACGCAATAATAGACATAGAGTTAAAAACTATAGAATGGCGCAAAGCTAATGGACCTAAGTGGTACCAAAGAAACCTAAAGGTGGGAAAAAAAACTATAGAAACCTAGAGGTTAAGGATTAAGTAATTAAAGGACCTAGGAGTAAAGGCTAAACCAAGGATCTCAGTAGTAGAAGACGTTTAGGCGAACTCCATAGTAAGAAAGATGGTTTAGAGATGGAGCTTATATAAATTACGGAAAATAAGGTCATTTCGCCAGAGACTATAGAGGTGGTTAGAGTAACTATATGGTAAAGGGAACGAGACCAGCAGACAGCGCGTATATATAGAGGGACAATAGTGCACTGTGAGGAATAAAAGAATGTTCAATTAACAGTTTCGCGTTTTGTTATAATAACGCATGCCAAATTCATAAGGACGCTAAGTATGGCGTAAGCTATTAGCTATAAAAGCTAGAGTTAAAAGGACTCCAAGGAACTAGAGAGTTAGATAAAGAATAAAATTAACTCTATAAGCTAGATTAAGATATCACAGCAATATACGGACAAAGATTAGTAGTAGTAACAATGGAGTTAGAGTACTTATTAATCACCAGCAACGAGGACGAAAAAGAGGCTAACTAGGAGCACTTAAACCTTAATAACGCAACAGAAGTAGAGACTGAGACCATTATAAAACAAGGTTTAGTAACGGGTATTATAACACCATTAGATATGATTTCTATTGCTTTATAAGATAATAGGAGCAACGTTTAAAAGAAATAAAGCAAGTAGATAACTGCTAGTGCTAGCTTATTACTTAATAAAGGTAAAAGGCTATAGGCTTAAGATTCTTAAAATAAGATATAAGACGCTTAAGATTCTTAAAATAAAATAAAACACACCTAAGGACCCATAACGGATAAAAACTAATAGGAAAGGGTAGTAATTTAGTTTAATAACAAACAAATAAGTATAGGACGCAAGTTTAAGAACTACAAGTTTAGGGAATAAATAAGAATGTTAGCAATTCTAGGTAAACATAGTGTTTAGCCTAAAGATTAAAAAGTTAATACTAGAATTAAAAAGCAAGACAACTATAAAGATCTAGCTGCAAGACGTAGAAAATAAGAAACTATAGATAAGTTTAAATAAAGAATTATTGCATAGCAAGAGCAAAAGCTAAATAAGAGATTAGCTATACCAGGTTATATAAGGGACAGAGCACCCATATAAAGAGTTACTAATAGGCCGAGTGCAGGGACACCTAGGGCAAAGTAGTTAGATAAACTAGAATAAAAAAAGGATCTAGATATTCTAACTAGGTTTGAAGAAAGATATACCAAAGGATATTATAATATAGTAATAACAAGGTACTTTCTAATAGATAAACTATACACACTAAACCAGTTGTATGGAAAGTGGTATAGGCAACGACATAATAATAAATAGGAAGACTTTTATATATAGCTAGATAAAAAAAGTTGTTTAAGACTAACCTATTACGGAGAAACGTATAAGTTATATTAAAGAAGCATTAATTATAATATTAAGGAACCTAGAAGAAGGATTTAGGGACTAGAGAAGCGAGTAACAAATTTTAATACCCGCAGCAAAGATACCAGTAGTTAGGTTAACTAGGTATAGGTTTAAACTCAAGAATAAAGATAAACTAAGAGTTAATCCGAAATATACAGTATATTATATACTATTATAGATAGCTTGTGTGGATAATATATATAACATATATAAGGCACCAAAAGATAAGAACCAGAAGTACCCAGTAAGGATATATTAGGCACTAGAGGAAAAGCGGTTTAGGAATACTAAGTATATATATAATTGGCACCTAGTAGAAGTATAAGGTTAAGGAGACTTAATATTTTAACTAGGAAGATTCCTTACGGAAGAATGCCTAGATAGATAACAGTAGTAGAAGTGCCTAGAGAACACTTATCCATAGTATATAGAGGAAAAGAAAAGAACTAAGTATTGGCCTAAGTTAGACTAAGTATAGGTAGGATCTAGCAGCCAATAGTTAGGAAAAGGGGAGGCATATAGGACTAGAGGGAACTAGTGTTAAAGCCTTAGACCCTTAAAGGAATTTAAGGACAATACCTAAATTTACAAGTTAAATGGCAAGATCAGCAGTTTAAAGCGTTGGTAGACAGTAGAGTAATAAGGAACCATATATCACCAAAGGCAGTAGAAAGGATAGGGTTACCATATAGATAAAAGGAATACCTATATCCACTTATAACAATTTCAGGAGATCAGATAGCCTATAGAGGAGGTATTATTAATCTCAAAATAGGACCTATTTAGATAACTATTAAAGGGAGACCGGTTAGAATGTCTTTTAATATCCTACTATTAGGATAGGACGAGGCGATACTAGAAATACCTTAGTTATAGGAGTACAATCTAAAGATTAATTGGGTTATAGGTTAGGTCGATATTAGAGATACTTAATAATATAAAGTGCGATAGTAAACCAAGTTAGTATGGTACCAGGTTGGAGCAATATATAAAGAGACTAAGCAAGGCTTAAGTTATGTACTAAAAAGATACCATAAGTATGGCAAAAAGTTATGGTTACTAGAAAGTAAAAAGCTATTAGAGTATATAGTATAGGACTATAAGATAGAATTAGAAGAGGAAATAAGTTTAAAGTTCTTTCCAATTTATAAGCTTACTAAAACGGAGTTAGTAGCGCTTAAGGAGTTTATCCAGGAGAACTTACGCAAGGGATATATTAGACCATTATAGTTATTAGCAGGATATCCAGTACTGTTCATCCTAAAGAAAAACGGAAAACTTAGGATGTGTATAGACTATAGACAGTTAAACAGTATCACTAGGAAGGATAGGTATCCTTTACCCTTAATTAGCGAGATCTAAGATAGGATAGGTAACGCGAAGATCTTTACAAAGATAGATTTAAGATAGGCGTACTATTAAATTAGGATTAAGGAAGGCGACAAATAGAAGGCAGCCTTTAGGTTAAAGGAAGGACTATATAAGCCATTAGTTATGCAATTCGGGCTTATAAATGTACTAGTAACGTTCTAAAAGTAAATTAATAGTGTGTTAGGAGAACACCTAGATAAATTTATTATAGCATACCTTAACGACATTATTATCTACTTAGAGAGTAAGGAAGAGTATAGAGAACACGTTAAATAGGTCTTAAAGAGACTATAGGAAGAATAGATGCCAGTAGCAATTAAGAAATATAAGTTCTTTACTAGGAAGACCGATTTTATTAGATTTATTATTAAACTAGGCTAACTTAGCATAGATCCAAAAAAGATCAAGGCTATAGTAAATTAGCAGGAACTAGAAAACGTTATGTAGTTAAAATCGTTCCTAGGGTTTTGCAATTATTATAGAAGGTTTATAGCACAATAGTTAAAGGACATTAAGCCACTTACGCGGTTAACAAAGAAAGAAGAACTGTGGGTATAGGGAAAGGAGTAATAAGAACTATTTAAGAAAGTTAAAGGGTTATTTACCCAGAAACCAGTTCTTAAGATCTATTAACTAGGTCTAGAGACGGTTATAGAAACGGATATATTAGACTTTACACTAGGGGCATACTTTATATAGAAATATTAGGACGGATAGCACCCAGTAGCATACTATAGTTGGAAGATAACACCACCAGAGTTAAACTATAACATCTACAACAAGGAGTTATTAGGTATAGTTGCAACACTTAAGGAATAAAGAGCATTCTTACAAGGCATAGAGAAACTATTTATGGTTAAGATAGATTATAAAAACCTTATAGGATTCCTAACGACAAAGGAACTTAATTAAAAACAGGTTAGATGGGCGGAAATGCTTATAGAGTACCATTTTGAAATTCAGCATACTAAAGGTACAGACAATGCACGAGCAGACGCTCTAAGCAGAAGGGCTGAATTACAAAGTAATAAAAAGCTATTAGGAGCTTTATTGCGGAAGGATTAAGACGGATTAATTAGGTATAATTATCTAAAGATTATAGCAACCAAAAAAAGTCAGATCTATAAATTACTAGAGAGTAATTAAATATAGAAGATCTAAGAAGCATAGGTAGAGGATCTAGACTTAGAGCAATATAAAAATAAAGAAGTAACGTATATGCCTAAGTCTATTACAGAAGAATTTGTTAAAGAATTCTATAAAGAAATAATATAAGAATACAATAGAGCTATAGGCTTAGTATTAAGACTTTAAAAAGAGTACATTATTTAAGAAATCTGGGGACTAGCAAGATAAGTTATAAAGGAATATCTAAATTGCCAAAGAAACAAACCGATAAGGTATAAGCTATATAGAGGGCTATAACCTATTAAAATACCAGGAAGACCATAGGAAGTCATATTATAGGACTTTATTATTAAGTTACTAAAGTTAAGAGATCCTATTACAGAACAAGATTATAACGCGATTTTAGTAATAGTGGATAAGCTAATAAAGTGGGGATACTTTATAGTATATACTAAAGAGATATCAGCCAAAGATGTTGCTAGAATCTATATAAAAGAAGTATTTGCAAGACATAGAGTACTAGACAAAATCATATCAGACAGAGATCCAAGATTTATAGTAGTATTTTAGGAAGTGTTTTTAGCAGAATAGGGAGTTTGCGCAGTAATATCTATAGCGTATTATCCGCAGACGGATAGATAAACGGAAAGACTAAACTAGACACTAGAGCAGTATCTAAGGCATTATATTAATCACGCACAGAATAATTAGGTATTGTTATTACCAATTACACAGTTTACATACAATGCAATACTATAAGAAGAAATGGGGACATTACTATTTAAGGCAAATTACGGATATAAACCAAGAACATTATTATCGCTATATTAAGTAAAAAAAACGAGTAGCATAGCTAAACAAAAAATAGAGATATTAATAAATCTTTATATAGACCTTATAGAAACAGCTAAACTAGTACAAGAACAAATAAAAAGGTACTATAACGCTAAGAGATCTAAGGGACCAGATCTTTAGGAGGGAGATAAAGTATGGCTATTACACAAAATTTTTAAAAGTTAACGACTAAGTAAGAAGTTAGACTATATTAGACTAGGACCTTTTAAAATTAAACAAAGAATTTTATTAGTTACATATAAGTTAAACCTACTAGCCAAAATAAAAATCTACCCTATATAACATATCGCAATGCTAAAGCCAGCATACGGAAATATTAAGCCACCAGTCTACAAGGCAGATATATATAGAGGACAAAAAGAAGACAAATAGCAAGTTTTAAAGATTATTAGTTACAAGGATGTAGATAACAAAACGTAGTATAAAATAAAGTAGATAGGCTATAGTAAGACTACCTAGGAACTACTAAGCAACTTAAGGAACGCTATAGGAAAGGTACAGGAGTATTAGAAGAGAATAGGTCAGGTAATATTAATAAGAAAGAATCGCTAAAAAACGAGTTACCTAAGGGGGACCTAAGAGGAGCAATTACCAAGCTACTTAGAGTTATTTCCCTTATAGGAGGAGAGCCAGTCCTTATATTACTAAGTTCCTATAGACCTTATTAAACCAGTTTCCACTCCTTAGAATAAACCTTCTTATAAACATATTTAAGACGTTAAAGATAAGCATAAGCTAAACATTAAGCTTTAAGGACGCGTGTGGACTCTTCTAAGGTACGTTAAACCTCAAGTAGCGCAGAGGCCAGCTTACCGTTAAGCTTTATAGCAGTAGATTAAATACAAGACCCTATAATAAGTTACTCAGGGAACTTAAAGACTGTTAAGAGTTATAGGACGCGTATACTTAGCATTAGAGACAAAGCGAACGTCGCAGGACAATCAAACGTTTACTTTAGTACACTCAGAGTAAAAGGAGGGTTATTAGGATAAAGGACTCGCTAGCGCAACGCATACCAACCCCTCTTTAGCGCAATAAGAGTAGGGGATCGCCATTACCTCGCCTAGCGACAGTATGGAGGAAACTATATAAAGGCAACACTCAACCTAGGAAAGAGAAGAAGAAGCTTTAGGTATAATAAGTACGGATATTAACTAAAATAATTAAACAGATATTACACCTCTAGTAGACGACTTAAAGATATTAGAAATCTTTAAGGACAAAGATAAAGAGGAGGGAGATAGTATTACAGACGCTTTAAGTACAATATTATAACTACTTAGAGAAGAGACGGTGGAAGCTAGTTAGTTAATATAGGCATAGTCTAGGATAGATCCGGTGGAACTATATAACAAGGAATAGTAACTAAGGTTATATAGTATTAAACGCGTTAACTGCGTTAAATAAAAGGGACGTTATATTTAACACAGATAATACGTACCTTATATACAAGAGAGGATTTCTTAGGAGTATAGTTGTGTATTTAAAGGACCTCAGTCCCTACCATAGATAGTTCTCTCCTTGTAGTAAATCTTAGAATACAATTAGAGTTAATCTATTAGGCAACCACTCCACCAGTTATTATTACGTTGTTGATTTTGTTTATACCTATATACCTAGCCCAATAATAGAACCCACCGTAGTTCCTACTACAAGGTTCCGTTATATAGGCTACGTAACTCAGCTACTATTTCTTATTATATAGTTCCACTAGTTCTATCCTAGACTGTACTCTTATTAACTAACTAGCTTCTTCCAACTCTTCTCTAAGTAGTTGTAATATTGTACTTAAAGCGTTTATAATACTATCTCCCTTCTCTTTATCTTTGTTTTTAAAGATCTCTAACATCTCCAAGTTATTTATTAGAGGTATAATGTCCGTCTAATTAATTTAGTTAATATCCTTACTTATTATACCTAAAGCATCTTCTTTTTTATACCTGTAGCGTCGCGCCTATACCGTTGCGTTAATTCTTTTAACTAGTATTATAATGGGTCCTTGTTCTCGCTGCTCTAAGAAGGGGTTAGTTTGTGTTATAATTATAACGCCCTTTGGCCGCTAACCTGCCTCTTGTTCTAAGTGCACTAAGTCTAATATGCGCTCCTATTGTAACATTCGTTTAATATCTAATGGTAAATATACGCGTTTTACTACTCTTAATAACCTTTAAGTTCCCTTATTAATTTCCCTTAGGGTCTTATATTTAATCTACCGCTAATTTCTTAGAGCGGGAGCTGTCGCAAGCTTATGCCAATCTTCAGCGTTTATAGGACGACGAGGACTGCGCCTATAAAGAGAAACGCCGCCTCTTTAAAGCTCGCCTCTTAGCCTTGGCTCATTTGTCTCGTCTTAAAAAGGTTTATAAGAAGGTTCGTTCTAAGGAGTGGAAACTTGTTTAATAGGGTTTAGACGAGTTAGGTAATAAGAGAGTAGCGTTTTTAAAAAAGGGAATAACTCTAAGTAATATAGTAGTTGCTCTTCCTAGGTCCCCCTTAGGTAACTTATTTTTTTACAATTCTTTTTTATTAATACTACCTAACCTATTCTTTTCTAATACTCCTATACCTTTCCCCTAGCGTTCTCTAGGTTGCTTAGTAGTTCCTAGGTAGTCTTACTATAGCCTATCCACTTTACTTTATACTATATTTTGTTATTAACATCCTTATAACTAATAATCTTTAAAACTTGCTATTTGTCTTCCTCTTGCCCTCTATATATATTTGCCTTATAGACTGGTGGCTTAATATTTCCGTATACTGGTTCCAATATTGCGATATACTATATAGGGTAGATTTTCATTTTTGCAGATAAGTTAAGTCTATATATAACTTCTAAGATTTTTGCTTTAATTGTAAACGGTCCTAGTCTAACATAGTCTAACTTCTTACTTAATCGTTAACTCTTAAAATTTTTGTATAGTAGCTATACTTTATCTCCCTTCTTAAGATCTAGTCCCTTAGATCTCTTAGCGTTGTAGTACTTTTTTATTCTTTGCTGTACCACCTTAGCTGTTTCCATAAGGTTTATATAAAGATTTATTAATATCTCCATTCTTTCTTTAGCGCTGCTACTTGTTTTCTTTACTTATTATAGCGATAATAATATTCTTAGTTTATATCCATAATTTGCCTTAAAAGGTAATATGCCTATCCCTTCCTATAGTGTTGCATTATATATAAACTATATAACTGGTAGTAATAATACCTAATTGTTCTATACGTAATTAATATAGTGCCTTAAATACTGTTTTAGTGTCTAGTTTAGTCTTTCTGTTTAACCATCTATCTACGGGTAATATGCAGTTAATGTCACTACTTAAACCCCTTATTCTGCTAAGAATACTTCCTAAAATACTGCTACAAATCTTGGATCTTTGTCTAATATAATCTTCGTTAATACTTAATATCTTATAAACACTTCTTTAATATAGATTCTAGCTATATCTTCTACAGATATTTCTTTTATACATACTATAAAGTATCCCTACTTTATTAGCTTATTTACTATTACTAAAATCGCGTTATAATCTTGTCCAGTAATAGGATCTTTTAACTTTAGTAACTTAATAATAAAGTCCTATATATAACGGAACCTTATAGCAGGAACTACGGTAGGTCCTATTATTAGGCTAGGTATATAGGTAAGAACAAATCAACAACATAATAATAACTAGTGGAGTGGTTGCCCAACAGATTAACTCCAATTATATTCTAAGATTCACTACAAGGAGAGAACTATCTACGGTAAGGACTAAGGTCCTTTAAATACATAACCATACTCCTAAGAAATCCTCTCTTATACGTAAGGTACGTGTTATACGTATTATACGTAGACGTACACTACGTATACTCCGTACACCGCGTATAATATTATGTAACTCGCTTACCACTCTTCATTATATGGTTCCACTAGATCTATTCTAAACTATACCTATATTAACCAACTAGCTTCCTGCGACTCTTCCCCAAGTAGTTATAACACTGTACTTAAAGTGTCCGTAATACCATCTCCCTTCTCTTTATCTTCGTCCTTAAAGATTCCTAATATCTCCAAGTCGTCTACTAGAGGTATAATATCCATTTAATTAGTCTGGTTAATATTTCTACTTATTATACCTAAAGCTTCTTCTTCCTTATAAGCGTAATGCTGTGCTTGTATAGTAGCTGCCATACTGTTACTTAGTAAGATAATGTTATCTTTATGTTCTTATTATGCGAAAGCAGGGTTAGTGTATATTATAATAGCGAGTCCCTTGTCTTAACAACCCTTATCTTGCTCAGAGTGTACTAAAGCAAATATTTAATCGTCCTATAACGTTTACTCCGTTTCTAACGCTAAATATATACATCCTATGACTTTTAATAGTCTTTAAGTTCCCTAAGTAACTTATTATAGGGTCTCGTGTTTAATCTGCCGCTATAAAGCTTAAGTTTAAGTTGGCCGCCACACGCGCTAAACTCCACCGTTCTGCTAAAGAGACCACTTGGGCCCTTAAGGCTTAATATCGCTCCTTTAAGTCTTAGCAGGTTGCGTTTACTTAGTTAACCCATTTTAAGAAGGTTTATAAGAAGGTTTATTCTAAGGAGTAAAAACTTGTCTAATAGGGTTTTAATAAGTTAGGTAATAAAAGAACTAGTTCTCCTCCTATAAGGGAAACAACTCTAAGTAGCTCGGCAATTGCTCCTCTTAGATCCCCCTTAGGCGACTTATTTTTTAGCGATCCTTTTTTATTACTATTGCCTAACCTACTCTCTTTTAATACTCCTATACCTTTCCCATAACGTTCTCTAGGTTACTTAGTGGTTTCTAGGTAGTCTCGCTATAGCCTATTTACTTTACTTTATACCATATTTCGTTATCTATGTCCTTGTGATTAATGATCTTTAAAACTTACTATTTATCTTCTTCTTGCCCTCTATACGTATCTGCCTTATAGACTAGTGGCTTAATATCTCCATATACTGGTTTTAGCATTGCGATATATTATATAGGGTAGATCTTTATTTTAGCTAGTAGGTTTAACTTATACGTAACTAATAAAATTCCTTACTTAATTTTAAAAGGTCCTAGTCTAATATAATCTAACTTTTTGCTTAGTTGTTAACTCTTAAAATTTTTATATAGTAGCTATACTTTATCTCCCTTCTTAAGATCTGGTCCCTTAAATCTCTTAGCATTATAGTACCTTTTTATCTGTTCTTATACTAGTTTAGCTGTTTCTATAAGGTCTGCATAAAGATTTATTAACATCTCTATTCTTTATTTAGCTGTGCTACTTATCTTTTTTACTTAATGTAGTAATAATGATATTCTTAGTTTATATCCGTAATTCGCCTTAAATGGTAATATCCCCATCCCTTTTTATGGTGTTGCATTGTATACAAACTATATAACTGGTAATAACAATACCTAGTTATTCTATACGTAATTAATATAATGCTTTAGATACTGTTCTAGTGTCTAGTTTAATCTTTCCGTTTGTCCGTCCGTCTGCGGATAATACGCTATAGAGGTTACTGCGCAAACTTCTTATTTTACCAGAAACACTTCCCAAAATGCTACTATAAATCTTAGATCTCTATCCGATATAATCTTATCTAGTACTCTGTATCTTGTAAATACTTCCTTTATATAGATTCTAGCGACATCTTCTACTAATATCTCTTTAGTGCATGCTATAAAGTACCCCTACTTTGTTAGCTTGTCCACTATTACTAAAATCGCGTTATAATCTTATCCTATAATAGGATCTTTTAACTTTAGTAACTTAACAGTAAAGTCCTATAATATAACTTCCTATGGTCTTCCTAGTATCTTAACAGGTTGTAGCCCTCTGTATAGCTTATACCTTGTTAGTTTGTTCCTTTAGCAATTTAGATATTTCTTTATAACTTATCTTACTAGTCCCTAGATTCCTTAAATAATATACTCCTTTTAAAGTCTTAACACTAAGCCTATAGCTCCATTATATCCTTATATTATTCCCTTGTGGAATTCCTTAATAAATTCTTCTATAACAGACTTAGGCACATACGTTGCTTCTCTGTTTTTATATTACTCTAAGTCTAGATCCTCTGCCTATACTTCTTAGATCTTCTGTGTCTAATTACTCTTTAGTAATTCGTGGATCTGACTTTCTTTGGTTACTATAATCTTTGGATAATTATACCTAATTAATCCGTCCTAATCCTTTTGTAATAAAGCTCCTAATAGCTTTTCGTTACTTTGTAGCTTAGCCTTTTTACTTAGAGCGTCTGCTCGTGCATTATCTGTACCCTTAGTATGCTGAATTTCGAAATGGTATTCTGTAAGCATTTCCGCCTATTTAACCTATCTTTAGTTGAGTTCCTTTGTTATTAGGAATCCTATAAGGTTCTTATAGTCCATCTTAACCATAAATGGTTTCTCTATGCCTTATAAGAATGCTTTCTATTTTTTAAGTACTGTAACTATTCCTAACAACTCTTTATTATAGATGTTGTAGTTTAACTCTAGTAGTATCATTTTCCAACTATAGTACGCTACTGGATGCCATGCGTCCTGGTGCCTCTATAGTAAATATACTCCTAGTGCAAAATCTAATACATTTATCTTAATAACCGTTTCTAACTTTGGTTAATAGATCTTGAGGACTGGTTCTTAGGTAAACAACTCTTTAAGTTCCTAGAACAGCTCCTTTTATTTACTACCCTAAACCTACGGTTCCTCTTTCTTTATTAGTCTTATAAATGGCTCAATGCTTTTTAACCATTATGCTATAAACCTCCCATAGTAGTTACAAAACCCTAGAAACAACTTTAACTGCGTAATGTTCTCTAGTTCTTGCCAACTTACTATAGCTTCTACTTTTTTTAGGTCCATGCTGATCTTTCCTAGTTTAATAATAAATCCTACAAAATTGGTTTTCTTTATAAAGAACTCGCATTTTTTAATTACTACTAGCATCTGTTCTTCCTATAGTCTTTTTAAGACCCACTTAACGTGTTCTCTATGTTCTTTCTTACTTTCTAAGTAGATAATAATGTTATTAAGGTATACTATAATAAACTTATCTAGGTGTTCTCCTAATACACTATTAATTCGCTTCTAGAATATTACTAGTACGTTTATAAGCCCGAATTGTATAACTAATGGTTTGTATAGTCCTTCCTTTAACCTAAAGGCTGCCTTCTATTTATTACCTTCCTTAATTCTAATCTAGTGGTACGCCTACCTTAGATCTATCTTTATAAAGATCTTTACGTTGCCTATCCTATCTTAGATTTTGCTAATTAAGGGTAAAGGATACCTATCCTTTCTAGTAATGCTGTTTAACTGTCTATAGTCTATACACATCCTAAGTTTTCCGTTTTTCTTTAGGATAAATAGTACTAGATATCCTGCTAATAACTATAACGGTCTAATGTATCCCTTACATAAGTTTTCCTGGATAAACTCTTTAAGTGCTACTAACTCCGTTTTAGTAAGCTTATAGATTGGAAAGAACTTTAGACTTATTTCTTCTTCTAATTCTATCTTATAGTCCTATACTGTATACTCTAACAGCTTTTTACTTTCTGGTAACCATAACTTTTTACTATACTTGTGGTATCTTTTTGGTACATAACTTAAGCCTCGCTTAGTCTCTTTATATATTGCTCTAACTTAGTACTATACTAACTTAGTTTGCTGTTGCACTTTACGCTGTTAAGTATCCTTAATATTAACCTAACCTATAACCCAATTAATCTTTAGATTATATTTCTATAACTAAGGTATTTCTAGTATCGCCTTGTTCTGTCCCAACGGTAGGATATTAAAAGACATTTTTACTAGTCTTCCTTTAATAGTTATCTAAATAGGTCCTATTTTAAGATTAATAATACCTCCTCTATAGGCTATCTAATCTCCTAAAATTGTTATAAGTGGATATAGGTGTTCCTTCTGTCTATATAGTAACCCTATCCTTTCTACTACTTTTGGTAATATGTGGTTCCTAGTTACTCCACTATCTACTAATACTTTAAACTGTTAATCTTGCTATTTAACTCTTTAATTTAGGTGTTGTTTTTAAATTCCTTTAAGGGTCTAAGGCTCTAATACTAGTTCCCTCTAGTCCTATACGCCTCCCCTTTTCCTGACTATTGGCTGCTAGATCCTGTCTATACTTAGTCCAACCTTAGCTAATACTTAGTTTGTTTCTTTTCCTCTATATACTATAGATAAGTGTTTTCTAGGCACTCCTACTACTATTATCCATCTAGGCATTCTTCCATAAGAAATCTTTCTGGTTAAAGTATTAAGTCTCCTTAACCTTATACTTCTACTAGGTGCTATCTATATATATACTTAGCATTTCTAAACCGCTTTTCCTCTGGTGCCTAATATATCCTTACTAGGTACTTCTGGTTCTTGTCTTTTAGTGCTCTATATATATTATACGTGTTATCCACATAAGCTATCCACGATAGTGTATAATGCGCTGTATATTTTAGGTTAACTCTTAGTTTATCTTTATCCTTAAGTTTAAACCTATACCTGATTAACCTGACCACTAGTACTTCTGCTATAGGTACTAAGATTTATTGTTCACTTTTCTAGTCCCTAGATCCTTCTTCTAGGTTTCTTAACATTATAATTAACGCTTCTTTAATATGACTTATGCGTTTCTCTATAATAGGTTGGTCTTAGACAACTTTTTTATCTAGCTATATATAAAAGTCTTCCTATTTATTATTGTGTTATTGCCTATACCACTTTCCGTATAACTGGTTTAGTGTGTATAGTCTATCTATTAGAAAGTACCTTATTATCGCTGCATTGTGATATTCTTTAGTATGTTTTTCTTTAAACCTAGTTGGAATATCTAAATCCTCTTCTTGTTTTAGTTTGTTTAACTATTTTACCCTAGGTGTCCCTGCACTCGGCCTATTAGTAACTCTTTATATGGGTGCTCTGTCCCTTATACAACCTAGTATAGCTAATCTCTTATCTAGCTTTTGCTTTTGCTATGTAATAATTTTTATCCTAAACTTATCTATAGTTTCTTATTTTCTGCGTCTTATAGCTAGATCTTTGTAGTTATCTTACTTTTTAATCCTAGTATTAACTATTTAATTTTTAGGCTAAACACCGCGTTTACCTAGGATTACTAATGTTCTTATTTGTTCCCTAAACTTGTAGTTCTTAAACTTGCGTCCTATACTTATTTATTTATCTATAAACTAAGTAGCTGCCCTTTCCTATTGGTTTTCGTCCGTTGTAGGTCCTTAGGTATGTCTTATCTTATCTTAAGAATCTTAAGCTTTTTTTATCTCTTCTTAAGAATCTTAAGCCTATGGCCTTTTGCCTTTATTGAGTAATAAGCTAGCACTAGCAGTTGTCTACTTATTTAGTTTCTTATGAACGTTGCTCCTATTGTCTTATAAAGCGACGGAAATTATATCTAATAGTGTTATAATATCCGTTACTAAACCTTATTTTGTAATAGTCTTAATTTCTACTTCTGTTTCGACTTCTTTAAGGTCTATATACTCCTAGTAAGCTGCCCTTGTTGCCTTATTATTGGTAAATACTTCGCCTATATTAAACTTATTGTCTTTAATATCTAATCTATAAGCTGGTTTATTAGTTCCTCTAAACTTAGATAACAATAGCTTCTATAGCTAATAGCTTGCGCCATACTTAGCGTCCTTATAAATTCGGCATACGTTGTTGTAATAATACGCAAAACTGTTAATTAAACATTCTTTTATTCCTTATAGTGCACTATTATCCCTCTGTATATACGTGCTGTCTGCTAGCCTGGTTCCCTTTACTATATAGTTACTCTAACTACTTCTACAGTCTCTAGCAAAATGACCTTGTTTTCCGCAATTTATATAAGCCCTATCTTTAAACCATCTTTCTTGCTATAGAGTCCGCCTAAACGTCTTCTGCTGCTAAAATCCCTAGTTTGGCCTCTGCTCCTAGGTCCTTTAATTACTTAATCCTTAACCTTTAGGTTTCTATGGTTTCTTTTCCCATTTTTAGGTTTCTTTAGTACCGCTTAAGTCCATTAGCTCTACGCCATTCTATAGTTTTTAACTCTATGTTTGTCGTTGCGTACTCTGCGCCTTATATAACTGTGGAACTCTGTCTTACCCTTTCTTAGCTTGTTCCCTTTAATAGATCCTATTATTAATCTTTATTAACTGGTCTATTAACTCTCTTAAAGTATCCGCATTTTCTATTAGGATAATTGCGTCCTAGACTTTAGCCTTAAGTCCTTACTTATACTATGCCATAAGCGCCCTATTATTCCACTTAACCTATATAGCTAGTGTTTGAAACTGCGTTGTATACTTAATTACTAAAGTGCGTTGTACTAAGTTCTAAAGCTTTTGTTCTACTGTAGTTGTGGCCTCTAGGTCTTTAAATATCTGCGTTAGTTATTCCGCAAACCCGTTCTAACTAGCAAATATATACCGTACATCCTGGTTAGTAGTTGTTATGCTATTGGCCTATATTTCCGTAAAATACGGTTTAAACCACTTAAGTACCCTTCCTGTTAGGAATAATCCTGTATAGGCTATTTAATCTAACAATATTGCTAACTTCGCTCCTTCCTGCATTACCTTAAAGTGCATCTACGTAAGAAATCCTTTAAGCTTCAACTTCTCTCTTAAGAATTGTTTAATTAAAGGTAGTTTAATTTTTGCTGCTTTAATTCCATTAATGCGTTCTTTAAGTATCCTATTATTGTCTTATAAGTGATTAACTATTTCTTATAACTGACCTTACGTAACCACTTAAGAATCTATATCTGCTATACTAGTGTCTCTTAGTCCTAAGGTTATAGCTACCGCTAACGCCATTGTGACTGGTGCTTTAGGTGGCATATTATTCGATCTTATTTAATACCGTAACCTTAGTAGTGAATATGTAACGGAACCTTGTAGCAGGAACTACAGTGGGTCCTATTATTAGGCTGGGTATATAGGTAAGAACAAATTAACAACATAATAATAACTAGTGGAGTGGTTGCCTAATAGATTAACTCCAATTGTATTCTAAGATTTACTACAAGGAGAGAACTATTTATGGTAGGGACTAAGGTCCTTTAAATACACAACTATACTCCTAAGAAATCCTCTCTTGTACGTAAGGTACGTGTTATACGTGTTATACGTAGATATACACTGCGTATACTCTATACACCGCGTATAACATTATGTGACTCGCTTACCACTCTTCGTTATATAGTTCCACTGGATCCATCCTGGACCATGCCTATATTAACTAACTAGCTTCCTGCGACTCTTCCCTAAGTAGTCGTAACACTGTACTTAAAGTGTCCGTAATACTATAATATAACCTCCTATAGTCTTTCTAGTATTTTAATAGGTTATAGTCCTCCGTATAGCTTATACCTTATTAGTTTATTTCTTTAGCAATCTGGATATTCCTTTATAACTTATCTTGCTAGTCCCTAGATTCCTTAAATAATATACTCTTCTTAAAGTCTTAATATTAAGCCTATAGCTCCGTTGTGTCCTTGTGTTATTTTTTTATAAAACTCTTTTATAAATTCTTTTGCTATTGCCTTTAAAACATAGGTTGCTTCTCTATTTTTATATTACTCTAAGTCTAGATCCTCTGCCTATGCTTCTTAGATCTTTTATATTTAATTACTTTCTGGTAATTTATAAACCTAACCTTTCTTAGTTGCTATAATCTTTAGATAATTATACCTAATTAATCTATCTTAATCCCTTCGCAGTAAAGCCCCTAATGGCTTTTCTTTATTCTATAGTTTAGCCTTTCTGCTTAGAGTATCTGCTCGTGCATTGTCTATACCCTTAGTATACTAAATTTCAAAATAATACTCTGTAAGCATCTCTGCCCATCTAACTTGTCTTTAGTTTAGCTCTTTTATTATTAGAAACTCCGTTAGGTTCTTATAGTCTATTTTAACCATAAATAATTTCTCTATGCTTTATAAGAATGCTCTCTATTCCTTAAGTGCTGTAACTATGCCTAGCAACTCCTTGTTATAAATGTCGTAGTTTAACTCTGGTAGTGTTATCTTTTAACTATAGTACGCTACTAGATGCTATGCGTTTTAGTATTTCTATAATAAATATGCTCCTAGTATAAAGTCTAATACATCTATTTCCACAACCGTGTCTAGCTTTGGTTGGTAGATCTTAAGGATTGGATTTTAGATAAATAACTCTTTAAGTTCCCTAAATAACTTCTTTTACTTATTTCCCCACATCTACAGTTCCTCCTTCTTTATTAGCCTTATAAATAGTTCTATATTCTTTAACTACTATGCTATAAACCTCCTATAGTAGTTGTAAAACCCTAGGAACAATCTTAGCTGTATAATGTTCTCTAGTTCTTACCAACTAACTATAGCTTTAACTTTCTTTAGGTCCATACTAATTTTGCCTAGTTTAATAATAAATTTAATAAAATTAGTCTTCCTAGTAAAGAACTCGTATTTCTTAATTACTACCAGTATCTTTTCTTCTTATAGTCTCTTTAAGACCTACTTAATATATTCTCTATGTTCTTCCTCACTTATTAAGTAGATGATAATATTGTTAAGGTATACTATAACAAATTCATCTAGGTGTTCTTCTAATATACTGTTAATTCGTTTCTGAAACGTTATTAGTACATTTATAAGCCTAAACCGCATTACTAATAGCTTATATAATCCTTCCTTTAACCTAAAGGCTGCCTTCTATTTATCGCCTTCCTTAATTCTAATCTAATGGTACGCCTATCTTAGATCTATCTTTATAAAGATCTTTACATTACCTATCCTGTCTTAAATTTCGCTAATTAAGGGTAAAGGATATCTATCCTTTCTAGTAATGCTATTTAACTGTCTATAGTTAATGCACATCCTAAGTTTTCCGTTTTTCTTTAGGATAAATAATACTGGATATCCTACTGATAACTGTAATAGTCTAATATATCCCTTTCATAAGTTTTCCTAGATAAACTCTTTAAGCACTACTAACTCGGTTTTAGTAAGCTTATAAATTAGAAAGAACTTTAGACTAGTTCCTAGTTCTAACTCTATCTTATAGTCCTATACTATATACTCTAACAGCTTTTTACTTTCTAGTAACTATAACTTTTTGCTATACTTGTGGTATTTCTTTAGTATATAACTTAAGCCTTGCTCGGTTTCTTTATATATTACTCCGACTTGGTACTATACTAACTTAGTTTGTAGTTGTATTTTATATTGTTAAGTATCCTTAATATTAACCTAACCTATAACCTAATTAACCTTTAGATTATATTTCTATAACTAAGGCATTCCTAGTATTACCTTATACTTCCCCAACGGTAGGATATTAAAAGACATTTCAACTTATCTCCCTTTAATAGTTAGCTAAATAGGTCCTATTTTAAGATTAATAATGCCTCCTTTATAGGCTATCGGATCTCCTGAGATTGTTATAAGTAGATATAGGTATTTTTTTAATCTATATAGTAACCCTATTCTTCTTACTGCTATTGGTAATATGTGGTTTCTTATTACTCTACTGTCTACTAACGCTTTAAACTACTGATCTCGCCATTTAACTTATAAATTTAGGTGTTAACCTTAAATTCCCTTAAGGGTCTAAGGCTCTACTACTAGCTCCCTCTAGTCCTATAGGCCTCCCCTTTTCCTAACTATTGGCTGCTAGATCCTATTTATACTTAATCCTCTTTTAGCTAATACTTAGTTCTTTTCTTTTCCTCTATATGCCATAGACAAGTGTTCTCTAAATAATTCTACTACTATTATCCGTTTAGGCATTTTTCCGTAAGGAATCTTCCTAGTTAAAGTATTAGGTCCCCTTAACTCTATACTTCTACTAGGTGCTATCTATATATATACTTAGCGTCTTTAAACCTTTTTTATCTAGTGCCTAATATATCCTTATAGGGTACTTCTAGTTTTTATCCTTTAGTGCTCTATACATATTATATGTATTATCCATATAAGCTATCTATAATAGTGTATAATATACTAAGTGACTTAGGTTAACTCTTAGTTTATCTTTACTTTTAAGTTTAAACCTCTGTCTAGCTAACCTAACTGTTAGTCTTTTATTTATAGGTACTAAGATTTATTATTCGCTTTTCTAGTCCCTAGATCCCTCTTCTAGGTTCCTTAACGTTATAATTAATGCTCCTTTAATATAACTTATGCGTTTCTCTATAATAGGTTAGTTTTAGATAACTTTTTTTATCTAGCTATATATAAAAATCTTCCCATTTATTGTTGTATTGTTACCTATACTACTTTCCATACAACTGGTTTAGTGTGTATAGTTTATCTATTAGAAAGTACCTTATTATTACTACGTTAATAACAACCTTTAGTGTGTCTTTTTTTAAATCTAGTTGGAATCCCTAGATCCTTTTCTTGTTCCAGTTTATTTAGCTATTTTACTCTAGGCGTCCCTACCTTAGGCCTATTAGTAATTCTTTATATAGGTGCTCTGTTCCTTATATGACCTAGCGTAGCTAATCTCTTATCTAGCTTTTACTCTTGCTATGCGATAATTCTTTGCCTAAACTTATCTATAGTTTCTTGTTTTCTACGTCTTGCAGCTAGATCCTTAAAGTCATCTTACTTCTTAATCTTAGTATTAACTTTTTAATCTTTAGGCTAAACACTGTATTTACCTAGGGCTAATGTTCTTATTTGTTCCCTAAACTTATAGTTCTTAAACTTGCGTCCTATACTTATTTATTTATCTTTAAACTAAGTCACTACTATTTCCTATTAACTCTCGTCCGTGGTAGGTCCTTAGGTGTATCTTATCTTACTTTAAAAATCTTAAGCATCTCTTATCTCTTCTTAAGAATCTTAAGCCTATGGCTTTTTACCTTTATTAAGTAGTGAGTTAGTACTAGCAGTTATCTACTTACTTAATTATTTTTGGATATTACTCCTTCTGTCTTATAAAGCGATAGATGCTATATCTAACGGTATTATAATACCCATTACTAAACCGCGTTTTATGGTGGTCTTAGTCTCTACTTCTATTGCGTTATTAAGGTTTAAGCGTCCCTAGTCGGCCTCTTTTTCTTCCTTATTACTGTTAATTAATAAGTACTCCAACTCCATTATTATTGTTACTAATCTTTATCTATATGTTGCTATAATATCTTAATCTAGCTTATAGAGTTGATCCTATTCTTTATCTAACTCTCTAGTTTCTTTAAGTCCTCTTAACTCTGGCTCTTATAGCTAATAGCTTGCGCTATATTTAGCGTCCTTATAAATTTGGCATGCGTTATTATAATAAAACGTAAAGTGTCTAACTGTATACTCCTAAGTGCTATGTAACCTTTATATTACTGGTCCTAGTTCTCCTTGCTTAGTTCCTTTTACTACGTGGTTACTCTAACCACCTCTATAGTCCCTAGCATAGTAACCTTTCTTTTTGGAATTTATGCAAGCTCCTTCTTTAAACCACTTTTCTTATTATAAAGTCCGCCTAAATATCTTCTACCGCTGAGATCCCTAGTTTAGCCTTTACTCCTTAGTTCTATAATTACTTAATCCTTAACCTCTAGGTTTCTATAGTTTCTTACTTTATTATCTAGATTCTTTAGTACTGCTTAGGTCCATTAGCTCTAGTCCACTATTCTATAGTTTATAACTCTATGTCTATTATTACGTACTCTACGCCTTATATAACTATAGAACTCTATCTTGCCCTTTTTTAGCTTATTCCCTTTAATAGATCCTATTATTAATCTTTATTAATTAATCTATTAACTCTCTTAGAGTTTCTGCATCTTCTATTAGGATAATTACGTCCTAGACTTTAGCCTTAAGTCCTTATTTATACTGTGCTATAAGCGCCCTATTGTTCCACTTAACTTATATTGCGAGTGTCTAAAACTGCGTTATGTACTTAATTGCTAAAGTATGTTGTACTAGACTCTAAAGTTTTCTTTCTACTGTGGTTATTGCTTTTAGGTCTCTAAATATCTATATTAGTCTTTCCGCGAACCCGTTCTAGTTAGTAAATATAAACCGTACTTCCTAATTAGTAGTTGTCATTCCGTTTACTTAGATTTTGGTAAGGTAAGGTTTAAACCACTTAAGTACTCTTTTAGTTAGGAACAATCCTACATATGCTACTTAGTCCATGGGTATTGCCAACTTAGCCCCTTCCTACATGACCTTAAAGTGCATTTACGTAAGGAATCTCTTAAGCTTTAACTTTTCTCCTAAGAATCGTTTAATAGACGGTAGCTTAACCTTAGCTGCTCCAATTCCATTAAGTTATTCTTTAAGTATTTAACTGTTATCTATTATTTAATTAACTATTTCTTATAACTGACCCACTATAACTAGCTGTAAATCCATATCTTTTATACTAGTGTCTCCTCCTAAACCTAAGGTTGTAGCTGCTATAGACTGGGTTGTAACCGGTACCTTTAACGGCGTAACTTGCGCTTTTAGTGGCATACTATTTAACTTTGTTAGTACCGTAACTAGGTAGTAAATATATAATAATAATAATTCATTGCTTAACGTCCGATCCGGATCCCTATTGGGCCCACGCGGACTACTCCTTATATACATGTGGGGAGAAAACTCTATTTGAGAAAACCCCGTAATCCATCTCCCCGCCTTTTAGGACTCGCCTATAAGGCGCCTATAAGGCGCCTGTGAGTTACCTGTGGTGCTTCTACTACCTTACTTTTTAACCTTCTTGGGAACCACTGCTGCCGTAACAAGCCTACGGACGCGCTAGTATTGTAAACTTTACTCTACTACTATAGAGTCATTAGGGGGCGCCCGTCGCTCACCCCCCTACTCTTTATTGCCATTTCCTTTACAACCCAGAACTGGTTTAGTACATTTTGGCTAATAAGCTACTAGGTAACCGCCTTAAGGCCTTTTTATATTAAGAGTAGTGTCTTATAGTTCTCTATGCCAGCTACTAAGAGCATTGCTTCTTAGTTAGTGCATAAGGGGCATAATAGTATTACATGTTTTAGTGTCTGTTTTAGCCAGCTATATTTACATCTTAGGCTACCTACTAGAACACCTACCTAGTAGAGCCAGTCTTTTAGTCCTATTATTCCTGTTCTTAAGAGTGTTGCTATTATATTTTCTGCCTTTATTAGGCCTTCTTAGAGCCCTAGAGTGTTTACCCCCTATGGCGTTAACTATGCTATAGCTTGGGTTCCTCTTGCCTTAGTTAGCCTCTGTACCTTTAACTCCTATACGCCTCTCTAGCGTTGGTCCAGCTAGTATTATATTACGTCCTAGCGTTTTTTTATACTCTACTTTAGCTCCTTTCTCTCTCTTACTATTGTCCTTACTAGCCTCTTACGTGTTTCCCTTCCTCCTCTATATAGGCCTAGGCCTTAAAGCAGCACTATTCTTCTTTTGCTTTCTTTACCTATTTCTCTAATATATCTTCCCTACTTTAGGGTTGTTGGTTTATTCTCCTATAAGGTGCCCTAGGGTCCCTCTATAGTTTATTTAGGCGTATCTTAATATACTTTATAATATTAGAGTTGCGTTCCTTTTACGCCCTTTATATTACAGCGGCTTTAATATATAGTTATAGGGGGGGAATATTAGCTTCCTTCTTAAGTAGTGCTGTAGCCGTTTGCTTATATCCACCTGTTATACTCTAGAGGCAGGCTGTTTAGACCTTTTAGAGTGGTTTAAGGAGTAATTTAGGGGGCCTTTTTTAGATTCTTTAATGGCCCAAATACTGGACCTATATGTTATGGTTGGCTGGATAACTGCTGTGTATAGTAGGCGTGACCTCTGGAAGCATAGACCCTATATAGAATTGACGATCCTAGATAATGCAATGTACTGTGCTTGGCCCTTATGGGCCGCTTGCGCCGCATATACGCTCTACTAGAGCTTACTGTCTACCTATACTCCTAATACTCTTAGGCCCTAAACTGGTTAACCCTTAAAGCCTTAAATGCGAATTATATGCTAGAGATCTGTAGATTGGTTGCGTTTTCTTATAAAATGGATTAGCTGGTATTTCTTTAGTAAGAATTGGACTCTATGTCGTCTTGCCTATTCTATATAGGTGTTATAAGCTTTCTCTAGTGTTCTGCAATTCTCTACGACTGTTAGCCTGTATATAATTAGGTTTGTGTTATTAATAAAGCCTATCCCCTAGTTACCCCTTCCTTAAAGGAACTAAGTAGGTTACTTATAAAGAAAAGGAAGAGTATAGGCAAGAGGGGTGATTCTTGTGGTATTCCTATTACAACTATAATAGGGGGGCTTTGGTATCCGCTAAAGGCCAGTAATGTTTCTTTTTAACCTATAAACCCTTAAATAAATTATATAATCCATTCTGGGAAGCCTTTTGCCCTAAGGATATATAGAAGACGCTTATAGGGTACGTTGTTGTAGGCACCACTAATATCTAGGCTGAGTATTGATACTATAAAGTCCCTTCGCATCGCCTATGCAGATTTAATGGTGGCAGCGAGTAGCGTAAGTGCTAATAGTATTAAGTGGTTCTTTCTTACCCCTATTTAGCTTTGTGGTAGTAGGGCGTATTCCTTAGCTGTGTCTACTATATGGTCCGCTATTACCCTTTCTAAGATCTTACTAAGGGTATTCTCTAAGGCAATAGGGCGGTAGCTCCCTAGAAGTAAGTAGTCTGCTTTGCCTTCTTTATATAGGATAAACGTTGTTATAGCTCTTCCAAGTCTTAGGTAGTAGCCTATTGCAAAGCATGCTCTAGCTATATCCGCAAGCTAAGGTGCTATTAGTGGTCCGCAGGTCTTTAGGGCTTTATTTAGGATCCTATCTAGTTCTGGTACTATATTGTTTAAAAGGCGGCTAATAGTTCTAGCTATTTCTTTGGTTGTTATATCGCTATTAACCTTTAGGTAAGTTACTGATGCTTTACCTATAATATTGCTAAGGTCTACTAAAGCTAGTTAAGGGAAAAATCTTTCTATAAGGATCTTTACCTTCTTATTATTGTCTCTTATAGCCAGTAATTTACCTAGTCTTTGTAGGGGCGGAAGGTATGGGTCTTCTACTAGACGTCCCGCCTTTCTCTTTATCTATTTTGCCATTCTCTAAAGACCTTTGTTATAGGGGAGACTTAGGTTAGTAGTATGCTTATTTATAAACCATCTCTAGCTATTCCTTACTTCTTTTTTTAGGGTATTCTTTAGCTGGTTTCTTATGTCTTTATATTGTCTCTTATCTTTAGAATTATAGCTACTTATGTATTTTCTTCTTGCTTATTACTGGCTGGCGATAAGAACCGCGCATTATACGGACCATGCGTATTACGCGTAGGGGCCTAGTTTTAAGACCGGGTAGTGCTCTTCTAGCCTATTTTTAATTACTGCCTAGATCCTTTCTAGCCTTTGGTTAATTTCCTTAGGGGTAGCTAATAAGCCTTACTTGTTTAATATTAGGTGGATTTCTTCTAGGTCTTAAAGTTATTGTTTAACTATGTTAAGGAAGCTATGTATCTTAAGCTTTCTTATTACATATCTTTTACTATTTAGTTGCGTCTTAATATCCAGATCTAGCTATATCTAAATAGGGATATAGTCTAAAGCAAGTGCCTATTCTTCTTTAGGGTTACACCTTTTAAGTCTCTAGTATAGGCCTTCGTCCATAAATATAAGGTTAATTGTACTTCTAGTAGTGCCTTATTGCCATATAATTGCTTCTAGGGGGGTAGCCAGCTTAAGGCCCCAGGTGTCTATAGCTCTTAGTAGGCACTCTACCTATTATTTAGCAGCAATATAGATACCCCCCTACCACAGGTAGTAGAGATTTATATCTCCTAATAGGATAGACTCTATGCCTTTAGTTTCTAGTAAGCTTATTACTAATATAATGTTCTCTGTTTATAGGACCCCTTTGACCTTAGGGTTATATATATTAATAATCTATACCAGTCCCCTATATATCTGGATTATTATAACTATAATATCTAGGTTAACTGCCTACTATAACTATAAAAATAGGCTGATAGCCTTACTAATTATAAAGCACACGCATATAGCTGCTTTTGGTTTATATAGAAGCTGGAATCCTTAGGGGCAGTATATTAATTATATATAGGCATTATAATACGGCTCTTATATAGCAAGGATATAATATTTTTCTAGGTCTAGGCTGTCTAGTAAGGGCCTTATAAGACGGTGGTTTGTATTGCGGCAGTTATACTATATAATGGATAGGTAGCGGACCCCTAGCAAGGGTCCTTTGCCTCTCCTTTATTCCTTGCTTTTTCTATTTCCACTTTCTCTAGGATATTTAGAACTTCTATCTCTTATATCTACACCCTAGTTACTACTTATTTTATATAGAGCTTTCCATTCCCGTGTTTTATATTCTTACTAGCGCTTCTATATCTAAATCTGTTATTATCTCTAGTTCTTCCCCTATTCTTGCTGGTTAGCTATATACCCTTTAAGAGTTCGCTATAAATGTTATATTTACTGCGTTAAGTCTAATTCTTAATTGTCCTAGTCTTAAGCTTACTATAGCTATCTATAAGGGTCTTCCTATAGGGCGTTCTCTCCATTATGTCCCCTATAACCTTTATATCCCTATACGGTCTAGTAATATCACGCGGCATTACTTCTAGCCCATTAAGGCTTAGGATGGCTGGCCTAGCCCCCTAGTGTTAAAGGTAGAAAACACTAGAAAGGCACCTACACCCCTCTAGCTTATTGCCTATTATTTCTATTTATATAACCTAGCGTATAGTTATTCCCACAGCTATTAAGCCCTTGCCTTCTATCTCCTATATTTAATACAGTCTTCTCTCTCCCACGCCTTATATGTGCTTTAGTGGCAGTTTGCATATTTTATTTAGTTTTAATTTAAGCAGTATCTTATATTATAGGGGCCTGCGTAGTAGTTATAGCATACCTATACTGCGTATATGGATTAGGTGTGTCCCTATTATACATAGTAGTAGTATTATTCTAGGCGTAGTCTGTAGTTATAGAGCCTTATGTTATATGTAAGGCCGTTTATAATTATTCCTTTCTAGATAAAGAGTTTTTGCATTCCTAGTATATATATACTAACAATAAGGGAGCTATATGTTTATCTAGCGTCTCCCTAGCAAGTCTCTAGCAACCCTTATATCCTTTTATTATTCTTATTATTTACTTAGTTTATATTTTCCTATTAAAGCCATTAGATTTAGGTGATCTTAAGTCCTAGTATAAGGCGTTCCATTTGTTTTACTATCTCCTATATAATTGCTGTGTTATCCACCTAGCGTCCCTTTTCTACCCTAAGGCTTATAGAAACCACTAGGACTTTAACTAGGTAGTCCTTATAGAGTACTTTTATACTAATACGCTCTCCTAGCCTATCCCCTATCCTTATAGCTCGTTCCTTTGCCTATTAGTCCTTTAGGGTGACTCTAATATCTCCACTTCTAAGATATTGGACTGTAACAGCATTATAGACCTCTTTGCAAATCTCTATAAAGACTTCTATTTCTAATTGTCCCCTAAGTCCCTCTGCTTTTTCTATATTTAGTTATATTATAATTATATACCCAGTTATTGTCTTAAGGGGGTTAAGTTCCCTATACTATAGAAGCGCAGCTATGGCAGCCTAGGTGCAGTTCGCTAGTAAAGGGGTTTTTTATTTGTTTTTAATTTTGCTTAGCCATTAGAGGATTTAATTAAGGGTTTGCTAAAGGGGCGCCTAAGGTTTACTAGACTAGTAGAGCTATTCTACTGGCTACGTTAGATTATTATAGCTAATAGTTACTCCCCTATAATTCTAGATACTAGACGCGTCTAATAGGCTTTATATTTTATTAGATGCCTTCTTAATAAAGATATTTCCGCTTTATAGTGTGATATTCGCCTATCTTTGTTGTGGAGGGCCATTGCTAGGCGTGGTTCTGGCGGTCACGCGCGAGTACAAACCACCGTCGTTCGACGTGTGCCTCCCCTGCGATGCATGCATCTCAGGGGGATTCTCTGGGTGTTTTTCAGGGTTCTTTTGGTTGGCTTTAGTCTTTTTGGGCCAGGTGCAGCAAGAGCTCCTCATATAAGATTATTAAGGTCTATGGTCTATTATTCTAGGAAGGTCGGCAGTAAATATATAACAGAGCCTTACAGTAGTTACTACGGTGGACCTATTAATGGGCTAGGTGTGTAGGTAATAAAAAGTCAACAATATTACAGTAATAAATAACAACTGGTGGAGTGGTTGCCTAACAGATTAACTTTAATTATATTCTAAGATTTACTACAAGGAAGAGAACTATTTAGGTAGGGACTATAGTCCTTTAAATACACAACCGTACTCCTAAAAAATCCTCCTTATACATAAGGTACGTAGTGTACGTGGTGTATATAAGTACGCCCACTACGTTCGCTACGTGCAGGCTACGTAACTCGGCTACTATTCCTCATCACATAGTTCCACTGGTTCCATACTAGACCGTGCTCTTATTAACTAACTAGCTTCTTCCAACTCTTCTCTAAGTAGTCGTAATATCGTACTTAAATCGTCCGTAATACTGCTTCGTAGTAGGGGGTAAGTTTTAGGTAGAGCCTCGTGTAGAGCTTTAGTAGAGCTTTATATAGAGGTTCGCGCAGTGCCCTACGCAGAACTATATACGGTGTATAGGTGTGTAGATATCTAGATATCTAGATATACAGACGTTTGTATAGGCGTTTGTATAAGCAATTAATTAATAAATCAATTAATTATAGAGCTGTTTATATAGACGATTATAGAGTCTTCCTAGTATATTAGTGCTGCGTGTTAGTAGAGCTTGGAGTAGAGTGGAGTGTAGAGCTTTGAGCAAAGCCTCTGTCACGGCGCTAGTGGAAAATAGTAGATTGTAGTAGTGGATTGTAGCGGACAATTGTAGACAGTTTCTTACTGTTTTAGATGGTCGCAGTTATGTAACCAGATAATTGTATAAAACCTTAAGCGGCGCTACCCTTCTTCTCTTTTCCTTTCTCTAGCTTTAGATCCTTGTTTATAGACAATCTAATTATATAGGCTTGCGCGACCCTCTTACCATACTTATGCCTTAATTAACTAAGTCACTAACATTATCTAAAGCTGATCACTACTCTTCTTTCCTAAGAAGGAACTTAAATATATCTATAAGGCTATAAATAGGACAAGGATATAGAATAGGACCCTAAGGACATTAACAGGACTATAAGGACATAGGACAGACCCCTAAGAATTAAAAATATATATATATATAAATAGAACACGAAACCTAAGAATAGGACACGTATAGACTAGAACCCCTAGGAAATAAACAAATACTAGAAATTGCCTAATACCCCTACTACTATGCCAAGAAATATAGTAGCTGGCAAAGCTGCTATAAGACCTATAAATACCTCCAATGGTAAAACAGTTGCTATCTTAACCCCCTAGGAAGAGCTTATAGCAGCTAATACCGAAATTAAATAGCTTTAAGAGCTGCTTAAAACTAGAGACATGTCTATACCTAATAAGGAGTTATTAGACACTTAGAGACTTACTATAGTTCTTAAGGCCCTAGCCCAATATATAGTATTAGTATTATCGCGGTCCGCGAAGGTTATAGACCCCCTATTGCTTATAGACGGAACTAACCCTATATTTAATAATTAGAAGCTTTAATTATAAGATAAGCTTAAAGTTAGTATAAACTACTTCCCTACTACCCAAGCTAAAATGACCTATATTTTTAGCCGTACTAGTAGGGACGTATAGACGTATCTATGTCCATAATATACCCAGGACTTAGCAGACCCCTTCCTCTCTAAAGAAGAGATAATTAACTACCTATCTTCTATTTATAAGGACCCCTTTAAGATATAGAACGCCCGCTTTAATTATAAAGCCCTTAATATAAAAATAATAGAGACCTTCTTAGTTTTCTAGACCCGCTTTCTATACCTAGCTAAATAGGCTTAAATCCCCTAGGGAGATTTAATGCCAGACCTCTTTAATAAGCTTACCCTAGACCTATAGCGCGCCGCGCTGCTAGTTTATACTACTATATAGACGCTAAAGAAACTTATAGATTAGTGCCTAGCTATTAACTAGGGCCTCTACCAAATTAAGATATATACTAAGTAGTATAAGACTAGAAGCTCTGCTAACCAAAATATAAGTACTATAAGAATGGGCTATAGCGCCCTAGTAAGATCTGAAACCCCTATAGCACTAACTATACCGCCTGCCGTTAACCTAGTGGCTAGCTATATAGCTAGCCCTACTATAGGTCTAGCGAATACTTAACCTATATATAGCAACCCCTATAGATAGGCTCTTAGCAATTAAGGAGCCTACTTCTTATATAGCTAGAAAGACCACTTTATAAAAGACTGCCTAATAGCGGCAAAGACAAATAAGGTCTTGTTAATTTAGGAGGATAGTATAGAGTTAGAAAAAGAGGAACCTTAGAGTAAGACTCCTCTCTAGGGTTAAAAGGAATTAATATGTTATATATTAATTTAGGTTAGCTAGTTAGTAGAAAAGGCTACACTATCCCTTATACTTTATTCCGCAATAAATATTAAGTTTTAACCTCTGCTTTAGCTAACTCTAAAGTAAATACCTTTGCCTTAATAAACACACAGTATACTATAAAGCTGGCTGACTTTTTAAATATACCCCTTAAGAAACTGCCCAAACCAATTCCTATTTATAGGTATAACGGACGGATAGGACTATCCATTATAACTATCTTGCGGATTTACCTCTGTATAGATAGATAAAGATAGTATAATATCCCCTTTCTTATTACGGACTTAAAAAGCTATAATATAATTTTAGAAAGAAAATGGCTAGCCTATTTAGGCTTATAGCTTAACATATAGAGTAGACGGCTTATCTAGCCCAAAACCTTACCCCTAATACCTTCTTTTATAAAGGAAATTAGCATTATAATAGAAAACCTTATACGGCTATAGATAGACACCATTTACTAGGCTAATGCTATATATAGGGACCAGGCCTTTAAGAAAGATATACAGCTTAATTCGTAACAGGTCTATATACTACGCCACCCCTAGACTACTAATATCGCACTACTAGCACTAAAAACCTAGGAAGTTAGTAATAAGCCAACTAGCTTAAGCCCTATATAGCTATAAAGAACAGCAAGGAATATTAGACGCTATACTAAATATATAGACTGGAAAGATAACTTATAAAAGATAGAATAGGAGCTAAGGAGGGTTATAAACCCTTTTCTGCAAAATACAGTCTATAGAATATCTATAAAGAAACCTACAAACCTCCCACTAGTTAATATCTGCTATATTAGTGCTATAGGGTTCTATTAGAACTTGGTCCAACCTAATACTATTACCTTTACCGCTAGCTTATATAAAATTAATTAAATAATTAAGGAAAAGGAAAACGAGCTTAGTAGATAGGAAAGTAAGCTTATAGATAAGGAGCTAGTAGAATAGAAACTATCCTATTAACACTAGAAATTTAAGGATATATTCTCCAAGGCAGTATCTAATATACTCCTGCCTTACTAACTATATAACCACAAGATTAAGATTAAGCTAGATAAGGAAAACACACTTAGCTATAGCCCCCTTTATTAGTAGTCTACTGCTAAGTTATAGGCTATAAAGTAGTACCTTATTAATAACCTAAATAAGGGCTTTATTAAGCCTAGTTAAGCCCCTTTTAACTCGCCTATTTTTTTTTACAAAAAAGCCAAATAGAGGACTTCGTTTCTGCATAAACTACTATAAACTTAATAATATAACCCGTAAGGACCGCTACCTACTGCCCTTATTTAATAAGACTTTAACCTAAATAAGTAGAGCTAAGATCTTTACTAAGCTTAATATCTGTTAGGCCTTTTACCAGATTAAAATGGACCCTAAATTAAAAGACTTTACTATATTTTAGACCTATTACGGAATATATAAATATAAAGTACTTCCTTTTAGACTGACCAACGGACCAGCTATATACTAGCAATACATAAATAATATACTCTTTAACTACCTTAATGACTTCTATACGGCCTACTTAGATAATATTATAATCTACTCTAAGAATAAGTTAGAATATAAGGAGCATATCTATAAAGTCCTATAATAGCTCTATAAGGCCAGCCTCTAGGCCAATATTTGGAAATTGGAATTTAGTGTTAAGCGTATAAAGTACCTAGGGTTTATTATTAGTATGGATAGAATTAAGGCAGACCTAGAAAAGATAGCTATAATTAACTAATAGTTACCCCTAAGGACTATAAAGGGGATATAGTTATTCCTAGGGTTCTATAACTTCTACTAACACTTTATTAAAAACTATAGTAGGATTACCCGGCCCCTAAACCTACTTACCCATAAGGGCCAACCCTTTTACTTTAATACTATATATAGGTAGGCCTTTAATAAGCTTAAGAAACAACTAGTCTCTACTCCCTTACTCGCCCACTTTAACCTAAAACGGCCCTTAATGCTAGAGACCGATGCCTTAGATAGTATTATAGCTAGCGTTTACTCCTAAAAGTAAATAGACGGAGAATAGCACACTATTACTTACTATTTAAAGACTATAGTAGATGCTAAGCTAAACTACCATATCCATAATAAAAAAATGCTAGCTATTATCTCTAGCTTTTAGCACTGGCATATATAGCTAGAAGGGACCCTTAAGCCTATCTAGGTAGTCTCTAATTATAAGGCTTTAGAATATTTTATAACAATAAAGGCCCTTATGGCCTAGTAGGCACGCTAGGCGGATATCTTATCCTAGTTTAACTTCCTAATTATATACCGGCCAGGCGCTATACATTATACAGACGCTCTTATAAGGCGTAGATAAAACCTAGATAACTAAATAGCCGTAAAGATCTTATTACGGACCTAGATACTACTATAACTAGAGCACCTTAACCCCTAGATATAGGTAGAGCTAAATATGGACCCTTTAGACGCTAAAATATATTCTATTAACTTTATAGAACTTAACCTTATTAATAAACTGCTGTAGGAAAACCATATAGCCCCTTCTCTATAGGAGTACCGCAAAAAGGTAAAGGATACTACTAGCATATAGTCCCTTAAAAACGGACTGCTTAAGCACTAGAAACGGCTAGTAGTGGCAGAAAAATAGAATTTATAGACTTAGCTTATTGCCAAAGTATATACCTAGGTCTCTACGGCCTACCCTAAAAAAAATAAGACCTATAGAATTATTGGTAACCGCTACTACTGGCCTAAAATGGTTATAGATATTAACCGCTATATATAGAACTGTAACAACTACTATAGGTCTATAATTCTATAAAATAAAACCCTAGGGCTATTAAAGCCACTCCTAATACTAGAATGCCCCTAGCAGTATATCTTTATAGACTTCTATAAGTTACCTATAGACCGCAACGGATATAATATGGTTATAATCCTAGTTAACTACTTTAGTAAGCGTCCATTCTTAATCCCCTATTATAAAAATATTAATACTAAAAAGGCGGCCTAACTATATATCTACTATGTCTACCGAATCTATAGACTACCAGATACTATTATATCCAATTATAGGCTGCAGTTTATATTAGCCTTCTAGAATAAGTTTATCTAAATTCTAGGTATTAGGCTAAAGCTCTTTATAGTATACCACCCCTAAATAGATGGTTAAACGGAGATTATAAATTAATACTTAAACCAGAAACTCCAGCCCTTTATTAACTACTTTTAGGATAACTAGAGCGAACTACTACCTATAATAGACTACGCCCAGGCAACCCTACCCTATAACTCTATAGGGTTTGTACCTATTTAGCTAAAAATAGGATACTTACCCTATATAAGCTTTAACTAGAAAAGACCGGAAGGACCATAAACTATATATAAAAAACTACCTTATAAGGAAGCATAGTAGTATACTAAACGCTTAGAAGAAGTATAGACGGTAGCCTATAAAAACTTAGAGAAGGCCTAGAAATTAATAAAATAGTAGGCAAATAAGTATAGGCGTAAGCCTAACTTTACTATAGGTAATAGGGTCTAGGTTATAACAAAGAACTAGAAGATAGAACAACCTAGCTATAAGCTAGACTATAAGATAGCAGGACTATATAAGATCCTTAATAAAGAAGGCAACTTATACAAGGTTAAACTCCTAGACTTAATTAAAGTCTACCCTATTTTCTTACTAGATAAGCTATAGAAAGCTATAAATAACCTACTACCTAGATAAAAGAATAAGCCTCCACTACCAATTTAAGTTAATGGCGACGATAAATAGGAAGTTAATAAAATACTAGCCTATAAACTAGTATAAGGAATACTAAAATACCGTGTCTAATAAAAAGGTTACAATTTAGACCCAACCTAGTACCCCACCTAGAACTTTATAGGTTGCCCCTAGAAGCTTAAAGAATTTTATAACCAATACCCTAATAAGCTAGGACCCCTAAAGTATCTGGATAAGTAGATAGAGTGCTAGTATAGCGAAGATAATAAGCTACCTATTAAGCATAAAGATAAGAATACCCTATGGACATAATACGGACATATAAAGCCTGAGGGCAGGCTTTTTCGGAGGGGGGGGGTAATGTCATGGCGCTGGTGGAAAACGGTGGATTGTGGTAGTGGATTGTGGCGGACAATCGCAGACAGTTTCTTACTGTTTCAGACAGTCGCAGTCACGTGACCAGACGATCGTATAAAACCTTGAGCGGCGCTACCCTTCTTCTCTTTTCCTTTCTCTAGCTTTAGATCCTCGTTTATAGACAATCCAACTGTACAGGCTTGCGCGACCCTCTTACCGTGCTCATGCCTCGATTGACTGAGTCACTAACAGCCTCGCGCAGAGCTTTTAAGCAGAGCCTAAGTAGAGCTTCGAGCAGAGCTTCGAGTAGAGCTTTAAGTAGAGCTTTAATAGGGCTTTGAGTAGAGCCTCGTGCAGAGCTTTAAGTAGAGCTTCGATAGAGCTTTGAGCAGAGTTTTAATAGAGCTTTAAGCGAGCTTCTCTATATAGACCTTGTTTTTAGGCTTGTTTTTAAAGGCCTTATAAAGGGCTTTATATAGAGCTTTGAGTAGAGCTTTGTATAGGCGTTCGTGCAGGCGTTTGTATAGACATTTGTAGAGACGTTCGTTGTTGGAATTACAAGGTCATAAGGTCACAGCGGAGGTCTCTTGAGGGTCTAATTAATGATAGAGATAACGCAGACGATGAATATTGATTGATTCGTGATGCAGTAGATGCGGTTGATGTCTATGTAGATTGCATGCAGAGCTTGACCTCGCAATGTGTCCAGAGCTTAGTCAGCACC